>ENA-ORHU01000012-ORHU01000012.1-human-gut-metagenome-genome-assembly--contig:-NODE-12-length-45303-cov-5.93604_pt1 | contig 45303 bp, 44 predicted proteins | sample MGYA00243022_ERZ508730 | MGnify/ENA primary metagenome ERZ508730 (study PRJEB26277, sample SAMN04329827) | human gut metagenome | biome: human-associated habitat | host: Homo sapiens | place: USA...
GCTGATAATCAATAAATTATAAAACGGTGTTACTCCTTTGATAATTAACAACAAATAATGAATACTTGAAATATAAACTAACCTGGGGAATTGCCTTGTTGCCCTTTGTTCCTTCGGTTTGGATGCAAGGACAAGAACAGAAACAAGGAATAGGAAACAGGCGTCCTAACATTATTTTTATCATGAGTGATGACCATGCCCGACAAGCAATGAGTATATATGGACATCCCATAGGTAAAATAGCTCCTACTCCCCATATTGACCGTATTGGGCATGAAGGGGCGGTATTTCAGAATAATTACTGTTGCAATTCCATTTCCGGTCCCAGTCGTGCAGCCATACTGACTGGTAAGCATAGTCATAAGAATGGTTTTATGAGGAATGGAAATAAAGGATTTGACGGTTCGCAGCAGACACTGCCGAAGATATTGCAAGCAAACGGTTATGAAACAGCCATTATCGGCAAGTGGCATCTTGTTTCAAAGCCTACCGGGTTTGACCATTGGATGATTTTGAATGATCAGGGAGATTATTATAATCCGTATTTTATTACCGAGGGAGATACCACTCGGCATAAAGGATATGTAACTGACCTCATCACTCAATATTGTGAAGACTGGATGAGTGGGCGCGAGGATAAGAATAAACCTTTTTTCCTGATGATGCATCACAAAGCCATTCACCGTAATTGGGTGCCTGCCGAACGGCATTATCATTTGTACGAACACACGCAGTTCCCTTTACCCGACAATTATTATGATGCATACGAAGGACGTTATGCGGCACAAATGCAGAAGATGAATATATACCGTGATATGTACGAAGGTCACGACTTGAAGATGGTTGCGGGTATGAATAGCGACAGTCTGCTATTCGACCCGTGGCCTCATGCTTTTCTTGGTACGATGGAGCCGGATGAGCGCCGCCGTTTTATGGATGCCTATCGTGAACGGAACAATGAATTTTATTCGAAACAGCGTACTTTCAAAGAGGTGGTAGAATGGAAATATCAGCGTTATTTGCAGGATTATATGGCTTGTGTGGCAAGCGTGGACGAGAGTGTAGGAGAAATATTGGATTATTTGAAGCGTACCGGATTGGATAAAAATACGATTGTCGTTTATACTACAGACCAGGGGTTCTATCTGGGCGAGCACGGTTGGTTTGATAAACGTTTTATGTACGAGGAGTCTTTCGGTATGCCGATGGTAATGAGCTGGCCGGGACATATTAAGCCTGGAACGCAGGTAACAGGATTAACTCAAAATATTGATTTCGCTCCCACTTTTCTCGATATGTGTGGAATTGAGATTCCTGAAGACATGCAGGGAGTGTCATTTCGTCGGTTGGTAGAGGGAGAAAATACTCCACGAAACTGGAGGTAGTCACTGTACTATCACTCTCCACGATACTGGAGGAAGTCACTTTACTATCACTATTATGAATTCCCCGGTTTTCATAGTGTCCGTGCACATTACGGTGTCAAGATGGAGCGCTATAAATTGATGCATTTTTATGTGGATGACAAGTGGGAACTTTATGATTTGAAGGAGGACCCGGCAGAAATGCATAATTTGTATGGTGAAAAAGGGATGGAGAAGGTTGCTGCAGAATTGAAAGCGGAACTTGCCCGCCTGCAGGAAGAATATGATGTTCCTGAATCTCTGTGTAAATAATGGTGCATATTTCGTGATGTATAAATTAATATTTAGAAATATAAATGTGGATAATATGATGAAAAGATTAAGTGGTCTGGTGCTGCTGTTGTGTTTGGCGAATTTCCTTTCTGCACAGGACATGCGTATGGATACTTATTGTAATCCTTTGAATATCGATTACACGTATATGATTTATAATTCGGATAAGAGTATCTCCTACCGTTCTGGTGCCGATCCTGCTGTGGTGGAGTTTCGGGGTGAATATTATATGTTTGTTACCCGTTCACACGGTTATTGGCGTTCCAGGGATTTGCTGAACTGGGAGTTTGTACGTCCGGGCAGGAACTGGTATCCGCAAGGGTGTAATGCTCCGGCGGCACATAATTACAAAGATTCGGTACTTTATGTGACCGGTGATCCTTCCGGTTCCATGAGTATCCTTTATACGGATAATCCGGCTTCAGGAAACTGGGAAGCTGTTCCGGCAATTTTGCATAATCTGCAAGATCCCGATTTGTTTATTGACGATGACGGTAAAGCGTATATGTTCTGGGGTTCTTCCAATGTGTATCCTATCAGGGGAATGGAACTGGACAAGAACCGGCGTTTCATCAAGAAGGGAGAAACGAAAGAACTCTTCAATTTGGATATGCCTAAACATGGCTGGGAACGTTTCGGTGAAAACCATACGGATACTGTATTGGGCGGATATATTGAGGGGCCTTGGCTGACGAAGCATAATGGGAAATACTATATGCAATACGGTGCTCCGGGAACGGAATTCAATGTCTATGCCGATGGTGTTTATGTGGCCGATTATCCGATAGGGCCTTATACTTACCAAAAGCATAATCCGGTGTCCTACAAGCCGGGTGGTTATATGAACGGTGCCGGACATGGAAGTACCGTGCTTGGTCCTGGGGGGCAGTATTGGCATTTTGCTTCGATGTCACTCTCTATCAATGTGAATTGGGAACGTCGCCTTTGTATGTTTCCGGCAGGGTTTGATAAAGATGGCATTATGTATGTAGATACCCGTTTCGGAGACTATCCCCGTTATGCACCTGCCGTACCGGGCAAGGCTGGACAGTTCCGTGGCTGGATGTTGCTCTCGTATGGCAAGCCGGTGACGGCTTTTACTACAAAAGACGAATTTAAGGCAGATGCCCTAACGGATGAACTGACTAAAACTTTTTGGCTTGCCGAGGCTAATGACGAACGGCAGTGGGTGATGATTGATTTAGAGAAACCTGCTGATGTGTATGCTGTTCAGATAAACTATCACGATTATCAAAGTAATATGTACGGTCGCTACGAAGGACTCCATCACCGTTATCTCATCGAAGGTTCTCTTGATGGTGAGAATTGGGATATATTGGTGGACCGTAAGGAAAGTTATAGGGATACTCCGAATGATTATGTTGAACTGGCATTACCCAAGTCTGCCCGTTATATCCGTTATAAAAATATAGATATACCGACACCGAATCTGGCTATATCTGAACTTCGCGTCTTTGGATTGGGTACGGGGAAGGCACCGCAACAACCCAAAAAGTTGGTACTTGACCGCCAAGCAGACCGTCGTGACATCTCCCTCCGTTGGGAGGCTGTGCGTTGGGAGGCTGTGAAAGGTGCACAAGGTTACAACATACTTTGGGGCATTGCACCGGACAAACTTTACAGCTCTTGGATGGTCTATGATAAGACTGATTTATTGATGAAAACCCTTACTGCTGATCAGGATTATTATTTTTGTGTGGAGGCTTTCAATGAAAATGGTGTATCTTTACGTTCGGAAGTTAAACATGTAAAATAAATAATAAGATGAAACGTATAATCGGCATCCTTTGTGGATTATTCTTTTTCTTGTTTTCGTTTGCACAAGAAACCTTTCAAAAGGAAACTTATATCTCTTCCCGTGGAGATACATTGTTGTATCGTTTGTTGCGTCCAGAGGTGATGAAACCTGATGAAAAGTATCCTTTGGTGCTTTTCCTGCATGGTGCCGGAGAGCGTGGCAATGATAATGAGAAACAATTGGTTCATGGTGGGCAGATGTGGCTTAATCCTGTAAACCGCGAAAAGTATCCGGCGTTTATTTTGGCTCCGCAGTGTCCTGAAACCGGATATTGGGCATATACGGAGCGCCCTTCATCTTTTGCTCCGGCAGATATGCCGTTGGAAGTGCCTGTTTCTCCTATTTTCCGTACGTTGAAAGAGTTGTTGGATTTCTATCTGGCCATGCCGCAGATAGACAAAGACCGTATCTATGTTATGGGACTTTCTATGGGAGGAATGGGTACATTTGACATGGCTGTCCGCTATCCGGAGATTTTTGCGGCAGCAATACCTATTTGTGGAACAGTGAATCCGGCACGGTTGAAGGCTGGCAAATCGGTCAAGTTCCGTATTTTTCATGGAGATGCGGATAATGTAGTAACTCCTGAAGGATCGCGTGCAGCATATCGGGCCTTGAAAGCTATTGGTGCCGATGTGGAATATATTGAATTTCCTGGTTGTAATCATGGTAGTTGGAATCCGGCTTTCAACTATCCTGATTTTATGGAGTGGCTGTTTAATCAGAAGAAAAAATGATGAGAATATTGTCTGTTATCGGAGCGCTCTTTTTAGGGGGCGCTTTTTTAACTTCTTGCACCACTTCCGGTCGGGTAAGTACTTTTGTGGTATTGCCGGATACGCAGACTTATCTGGAGCAATGTCCGGAGGTCTTCGATTCGCAAGTGGACTGGTTGGTTGCCAACCGTAAGAAAATAGATGCCGTGTTCCAAGTGGGAGATTTGACACAAGATAATTCTCCGGTGGAATGGGCATATATGCAGAAAGCTTTTCATCGTGTCAGCCAAGCAGGAATACCTTATTCTGTCGTATGGGGAAATCACGATATTGGCAGTAAACCCGGTAAGTTTTCGGACATACATAACACTGCAATGGCCAACAAGTATTTTCCTCTTTCCGGCTATAAGCGGAAGAGCTATTGGGGAGGTAGTGCAGATGGAAAGACATTGGATAACTATTTCATAAATTTCAGGTCGGGCGATACCGATTGGCTGGTCTTGAATCTGGAATTCGGGCCTTCTGATGAGGCTCTGCAATGGGCCGATTCCATAGTGGGTATTCATCCGGATAAGCTTGTCATATTGAATACACACGCCTATTTGTATTGTGACAGTACGTTGCATGACGGGAAAGACTGGTGGCGCCCTCAAGGATATGGCATCGGCAAAGAGTCTGGGCGCACAGTGAACGATGGTGCTGGAATCTGGGAGAAATTGCTTCTCAAACATCGCAATGTGATAGCTGTCTTTTGTGGGCATGTCTTGAAAAGCGGAGTCGGCACGCTGGTCTCTATAGGGAAAGAGGGAAATAAAGTGTATCAGATGCTGGCAAACTATCAGCGTGGTGTGGAAGGTAGTAGATTGGGAGGTGAAGGCTACTTACGTATTGTAACTTTTAACCGGAAGACAAGGGAGATAGATGTGAAAACCTATTCTACTTGGAATAAAGCCTACCACCCCTCCGAACATCATAACTTTAAGTTCAAAGAGGTGGACTTTGATAAATCTCTACGCTGAAATTTTTCTGCAAATAGATTCCTGTGTCTGTGTGGTCAGCTGCCAAAGCCTTGATGCCCATAACGGAATTCCCTTTCTGGTTCAGTCTTGGGCTCCATACTGCGACTGAATAACGCAGTGGATAAACTGCAGCTATGCCGCCTCCTACACCACTTTTTCCAGGAAGGCCTACTAGATAAGAGAACTCTCCGGCTTCGTCATAAAAACCACATGTTTGCATGATGGCATTGATCCTTTTTACCTGAGAGGAGGTCAGAGTGATGTTTTCGAACGCAAAGGCTTGTTTATGGTTGGCGAAAGGTAAAAATGCCTTAGACAAATCATAACAGCTCATCTCTATGGAGCATTGCAGGAAATAGAAGCGGAGTACGCGTTCTATGTCATTGTTTATGTTATGATGATATTTCAACAGATTGGTAATTGCCGCATTCAGGTAGCCGTTTTCGCGTTCGGATAGGGCTACTTCTTCATTATAATCAATCTGGTTGTTTCTGCTGAGTGAACGGACAAAACGGATATATTCCTCTTTTGGATGCTTTAAATGGCTCAATAGAATGTCGGTCATCACAATGGCGCCGGCATTGATAAATGGATTTCGGGGAATACCTTTTTCTACCTCTAGTTGCACTAGCGAGTTGAAAGCAGTGCCCGAGGGTTCTTTACCCACTCTTTTCCATAGATTGTCTCCTTCAAGGCTTAGGCACATGGCAAGGGAAAATACTTTCGAAATACTTTGTATGGAGAAGCCGGTAGTAGCTTCTCCATGCATGAAGGTTTCGCCTTGTATGGTGTGAATGCACATTCCGAACTGGTCCGGATTGATTTTGGCGAGTGCCGGAATGTAATCAGCTTGCTTGCCAATAGTGGCATAAGGCTCTATTTCTTGATGAATACCTTTCAGTATTTTCTGATAATCCATATTATAGTTCTTTTATTTCTCTATATAGTCGCCATTGTCCCTAATGAGTTCTATCAGCTTTTCCACCGCCTCTTCTTCGGGAATGTTCTTTTCGATGCACTCCTTCTTCTTGTAGAGGCTGATTTTGCCTCGTCCGGCGCCTACATAGCCATAATCAGCATCGGCCATTTCTCCGGGACCGTTGACAATGCATCCCATGATTCCTATCTTGAGTCCTTTCAGATGGCCGGTGGCTGCCTTGATACGGGCAATGGTACTTTCCAGGTCGTAGAGGGTGCGTCCGCAGCCGGGACAAGAGATGTATTCGGTCTTGCTGGTACGTACACGTCCGGCTTGCAGGATACCGAAAGCAGTGGCATCCACTACTTTGCCGCTTATGGTTTCTCCTTGGTTGAAGAGAAGGATACCGTCGCACAGACCGTCGAAGATAAGTGCTCCCATGTCTGCAGCCGCTTTGATTTGCAGATTTTCCAGTTCGCTTTCTGCGTAGTGTTCAAAGAATACTACCGGGTTTTTCAGGTCTTCCTTCATCATTTGGTGTACCAGGGCGCGTTGTTCTCCCAATCGGTTGGGGTGATTGCTTTGTGAAACTAATACGACTTCCGGATGATACTTCAGGCAGGCGATGGCTTCGTCATTCAGCCCCATGTACGTGATGAAGAGGAATTTCAAAGAAGCGCCGCAGCTGCTTAGGAAAGGAAGCTGGTCTCCTTTGAAGGCGGGCCAGGCATTGTCCGGTTCCGTTCCGCCGTTACTGTGCTCCATCCAGACATCGGCATCGATGATGCATTGCATGCCTTCCGGAAGTTGCCGGGGGATGGAGCGCCCCGTATAGATATAGTCCGGCATGAATTGCGGGTTGAAGTCCATATCTCCGTCCAGGCGTGCAGCGATGACCACAGGCAGATTGTCTCCACCGATATGGTGTACGGCACCGGTCTTGCGGCGGGTGGGAGAGAGATAATTGAATTCCGGTACATCTGCTCCGGGGATGTAGGGGTGGTCGTGTCGTTGTACAATGTAATCCACCAGTTTGCGGGCTACGGGGATTTCTGCCTCCGGAGCTTCACTCAGGGAAACCCGGATAGTGTCACCCAAACCATCTGCCAGCAGGGCACCGATGCCCAGGGCTGACTTGATGCGCCCGTCTTCTCCGTCTCCGGCTTCCGTTACACCGAGATGCAGCGGGAATCGCATGCCTTCTTGTTCCATTACGGCTGCCAGCAAGCGCACTGTCTTTACCATGACCACTGTATTGGACGCCTTGATGGAAATGACTACATCCGTGAAATTCTCTTGCACGCAGATGCGCAGAAACTCCATACAAGATTCCACCATGCCTTCCGGTGTATCGCCATAGCGCGACATGATGCGGTCGGATAATGAACCGTGGTTCACGCCGATGCGGATGGCAGTATGGTTCTCCTTGCAGATATTAAGGAAGGGTACAAAGCGGTCGTGTATCTTCTGTAACTCTTGGGCATACTCTTCATCGGTATACTCCAGATGTTTGAAAGTACGTGCTGCATCCACATAGTTTCCCGGATTGATGCGGACTTTTTCTACATACTGTGCTGCTACGTCCGCTACCTTCGGGTTGAAGTGAATGTCGGCCACAAGCGGCACCATATATCCGTCTTGGCGTAGGCCTATGTTGATATTCATCAGGTTTTCAGCCTCTTTGATGCCTTGGGCCGTGAGGCGTACATACTCTCCTCCGGCGTCGACAATACGTTTGGCTTGCGCCACACTGGCTTCTGTGTCCTGCGTAGCGGTGTTCGTCATACTTTGTATGCGGATAGGATTGGAGCCGCCCATAGGGGTGGCTCCAATGTTTACTTCTGATGTTTCCCGTCGGGAATAGTTGAATAAATCCACGGTAATAAGTGATTAGCGTTTAGTGATAAATGATTAGTGATAAGGGATCAGTGACTACATATCATCTTACTAATCCCTTATCCCTAATCCCTCAATTAGTCTTGTATTCGTACTTCACCTCCTTCAAGTCCTCATTTGCCTTAACTATTTTCTTTTTCAGCCCTTCTTTATAGGTGGCGAATGTTTCAGCCAATGAGGAATCGCTCAGTGCCAGCATCTGTACGGCAAGGATGGCAGCGTTCATGGCGCCATTAATGGCAACGGTGGCTACCGGTATGCCCGGAGGCATCTGGATGATAGAGTAGAGGGCGTCTACGCCATCGAGTACAGACCCTTTTACGGGAACCCCGATTACCGGCAGTGTGGTATTGGCAGCAATGACGCCGGGCAGGGCGGCAGCCATACCGGCAGCGGCAATAATCACTTTAATGCCGCGTTGGCGGGCATTCTTGGCAAATTCCTCCACTGCTTCCGGTGTGCGGTGAGCAGAGAGAGCGTTCATTTCGAACGGTACATGCAGGTCATTGAGCAATTGCGCGGCCTTCTCCATAACGGGGAGGTCGGAAGTGCTGCCCATGATGATGCTAACGATTGGAGACATGAATCTTTAAATTATTAAAGGGTTAATTTTATAAGGGTTAGGGATTAACGATTAGGGGTTAGGGATTGCGCTATCATTCCGTCCGGTGCTAATCGCTAACCCCTAATCCTTTCATTTCATTCGTTTATCAGCGCTTTGTAGGCTTCGGCATCCAGCAGGCTGTCGAAGTCGGCATCAGCGGCGGGTTTGATTTTGATGAGCCAGCCTTCGCCGTACGGGTCCTGGTTTACCAGTTCCGGTTGGTCAGCAAGCGCTTCGTTCTGTTCCAGAATTTCTCCGCTTACGGGCAGGAAGAGGTCTGAAATGGTTTTTACTACTTCAATGGTGCCGAACACTTCGTTGGCGGCCAACGTTTCACCTTCGGTTGGGATGTCGACAAACACAATGTCGCCCAGTTGCTCTTGTGCGTAATCGGTAATACCTACATAGGCTACATCACCTTCCAGGCGAATCCATTCGTGTTCTTTGGTGTACTTTACATTAGTCGGGAAATTCATGATCATTAGTTTTTAAGGGTTGATACTATGTAAATTAAAAGTTGAAAATTAAAAATTAAACAAGGCTCTTAAAAAAGGAAGATTCGGAACAATATGTTGCTCAGCGGGTGGAGTACCAGCAACGAGCAAAGAAGCCCTACGGCAAAGCCTCCCATAACTTCGCCCAGGGTGTGGTGTCGTAGGATGATGCGGGCGGTGCCCAGCACGCCAGCCACCAGTATAAAGAGGCATAGCCACCATACGGGATTGTAGCTGAACAAGGCACTGAAAGCTACCAGTCCGCCAATTACGGCTCCGGCGCCTGCCATGTGTTCGCTCAGTTTCCATTTTAAGTTGACAATGACGCAGATTATCATCATTACCAGAGCGGAGAGTATGATGCCGGTCATATACCACGGGATATTGAGCCGGTGCATCATGAGCAGGCAGAATACATAGGAAGTGATGGTCAGAATAAAGGGAATGTATCTCTTTTTTCGTTCCACCAGTTCTTCCGGACTGAAACCGTTGATTTTGCGGAAGATGAAGATAGTCAGTGTAGGCATCAGGATGGTGAAGCAATACACCACGCCCAATACTATCAACTTGTACTGCAACGGCATGATGCGCAGGTACGAGAATATAAACAGAACCAGAAAAGCCAGGAAAGGGATGGAGAACGGTGTGAATACCGCCGAAATCACTTTCGCTGTTCTGATTAAAGTTTTATCTGCTATAATATGCTCTTCCACAACCTAATTTTATTTACGATTTGACTATTTACAATTTACTATTTGAATGCACTAATCTTTAAACCTTAATCCCTAATCGCTCATCCTTTTCTCTCATCTTCTCAGTCTTGCCACGGGGATATTCATCTGTTGGCGATACTTTGCCACCGTGCGGCGGGCTATGGGATAGCCTTTCTCCTTCAGCAGCTCGGTCAGTTCGTCATCGGTCAGAGGCTTTTTCTTGTCCTCGTTGTCAATGCACTCTTTGAGTATCTTGCGTATTTCGCGTACAGACATCTCTTCGCCGTCTTCGGTTGTGTAGCCGTCGTTGAAGAAGAACTTCAGCGGGTAGATGCCGTAGTTGGTCTGTACATACTTGCTGTTACTCACACGGGAGATGGTCGAGATGTCCAACCCGGTGCGTTCGGCAACATCTATCAGAATCATGGGGCGGAGTAATGACTCGTCTCCATCGAGGAAGAAAGGACGATGCATCATGGGGCGGAGTAATGACTCGTCTCCTTCGAGGAAGAAAGGACGTTGCAGGTCTATGATGGCCTGCATGGTAGTCATCAGCGTATTCTGGCGTTGCTTCACGGCATCGATGAAACCTTGTGCGGCATCCATTTTTTGTTTGAGGAACATCATGGCTTCGCGGGATTCCTTAGACTGGTTGGCCCGGTTCTTGGTGTGTTCTTCCACCATCTCGGTGAAGTCGCGGCTCATGCGCAGTTCCGGCACGTTGCGGTTGTTCAGTGTCACGTTGATGGTACCGTCGTCATAAGTGTCTACCAGGAAGTCGGGCACAATCTGCTGCATGTTCTTGCCGATGGCTTCGCCGAGCGAGGCACCGGGACGGGGATTCAGCTTGCAGATTTCCTTAACGGCTTGTTGCAGGGTATCTTCGCTGATACCTAATTTCTGCATAATCTTGTCCCAATGCTTGCGGGTGAACTCTTCGTAGCACTGGGTAAGAATATCTTCTTCTATATAGTATTGTGGAGGCGAGGGCATGGGCCGTTGCGCTTCCTTACGTCGAATCTGGATGAGCAGGCACTCTTGTAGGGTGCGGGCGCCCAGACCGGCGGGGTCGAAGTCTTGTATAATCTTCAATACTTCTTCCAGCTCTTCGGGAGAAGCGTCGATACCGGCGTAGATGGCGAGTTCGTCGCTGATACTGTCCAGCGATTTGCGCAGCAGGCCATCGTCGTCCAGCGAGCTGATGAGATATTCGGCCAGTTCGCGATTGTGCGGAGTCAAGTCCTGTTCGCCGTGGTGCGGAGGCAAGTCCTGCTCGCCGAGCTGCTGGCGCAAGGTTTCATAGAAGGAGGTGGCGTCGGAGAAAGGAATTTCTTCTGCCTGCTCCCCTTTGCTGCGGTTGTTCTCCTGCAGCTTGTAGTCGGGGATATCGTCTTCGTTCAGATAATCGCTTAAAGAATCATAGCTAGTGTCTCCACCATCTTCTGAGCCGGTTTCCGCATCGGGTGTGTCGGGGTATTCGTCGCCAGGAGTATCCTCCTTACCCTCTTCCAGTGCCGGATTTTCCAGAAGTTCGGCACGTACGCGGTCCTCTAGTTCCACGGCGGGAAGTTCCAGCAGCTTTACCACCAGAATTTGTTGCGGCGACAGCGTTTGTATCTGCTGTTGCGCTTGGGTCTGTACTTGTCGGGAGCCTTGTGCCATATTTTTATAAATTATTCTATGCACTCATTGTGCATCTTCTTTCAGATATTTACCGCAAAAATAGTGAATAGTTCGATAACACGAAACCTCTCTGATGATATTTAACAAGAAAAGAGAAAACAAGCTTTTGCCAATAGCTTGGCAAACTTTTGCCATGCCTATGGCAAGACTTTGCCAAAGGCTTGAAAAACGTTGGCAAAATAGTCTTCTGATTATGAACTATATAGATTAATCTCCTTTTTGTATTATCTTCTTTCAAAGATTATCTATATCTTTGTCCTATAACTACTAAAACAAGGAATGTTATGTTTGCTAAAGAAACGTATGTGCAGCGCAGGGCCCAGCTGAAAAAAACGATAGGCTCCGGAGTGTTACTGTTTTTGGGTAACGATGAACAAGGTTTGAACTATGAGGACAATACTTTCCGTTACCGCCAGGATTCCACTTTTCTCTACTATTTTGGCTTGTCATTTGCCGGGCTGTCAGCTCTCATCGACATAGATGAAGATAAAGAAATCATTTTTGGCGATGAGCTGACCATCGACCATATTGTCTGGATGGGTACCCAGCCCACCCTTCACGAAAAGGCTTCTGCTGTGGGAATTTCCGAAACACGTCCTTTTGCCGCCATCGTCGGTTATCTGCTCAGGACAGAACTCTGCTGTGGGAATTTCCGAAACCCGACCTTTTGCCGACATCGTCGGTTATCTGCACAAGGCTGTACAGAAGGGACAGACCATCCATTATTTGCCCCCTTATCGTGCCGAGCATAAGTTGAAACTGATGGACTGGCTGGGTGTTCCTCCGGCACGTCAGGAAGGGTCTGTACCGTTTATCCGTGCGGTGGTGGCACAGCGCAACTACAAGTCGGCAGAAGAAATAGCGGAAATAGAAAAGGCATGCGACGTGACTGCTGACATGCACATCACCGCAATGAAGGTGCTTCGTCCGGGCATGTACGAATACGAGGTTGTGGCCGAAATGAACCGTATCGCCGAGATGAACAACTGCGAGCTGTCTTTTGCCACGATTGCTACTATCAACGGGCAGACTTTGCACAACCACTATCATGGAAATAAAGTAAAGCCGGGTGACCTCTTCCTGATTGATGCCGGCGCCGAGCTTCCTTCGGGTTACTGTGGCGACATGTCGTCCACCGTGCCTGCGGACAAAGCTTTTACTCCACGCCAGCGTGCCGTTTACGAAATCCAGAACGCCATGCACTTAGAGTCTGTCAAAGCCCTCCGTCCGGGCATTCCTTATATGAAGGTGTACGCGCTTTCCGCCCAAGTGATGGTGGAAGGGCTGAAAGAGCTGGGCTTGATGAAGGGCAATGCTGAAGATGCCGTACGCGAAGGGGCGCATGCTGGTGGAAGGGCTGAATGTGCTGGGCTTGATGAAGGGCAATGCTGAAGATGCCGTACGCGAAGGGGCGCATGCTTTGTTCTATCCCCACGGACTGGGACACATGATGGGCCTGGACGTGCACGATATGGAGAACCTGGGTGAGCTTTGGGTAGGCTATGACGGCCAGCCCAAGAGTACGCAGTTCGGTCGCAAGAGCCAGCGCCTTGCTATCCCTCTGGAACCGGGCTTTGTGCATACGGTTGAGCCGGGCATTTATTTCATTCCCGAGTTGATTGATTTGTGGAGAGGAGAGAAGAAGTTTATGGACTTCATTGACTATGATAAGGTGGAAGAATACCGTAATTTCGGTGGCATCCGCAATGAGGAGGATTATCTGATTACCGAAACGGGAGCGCACCGTTTGGGTAAGAAAATTCCGCTGACGCCGGAAGAGGTGGAGGCATTACGTTGACAACCACATTTTTAATATATACAGAAAGCCGTTTGTCCCGGTAATGCCGGTGACAAGCGGCTTTCAAATACAATATGTATGGTTTATGCGTGTAGTTCCAGAACGAACCGTGCTCCCTTGTTGTAGCTGCTGTCCAGTGTCAGGCTGCCGTTCATCTTGGTGGCAATCAGTGAGCAGATGGGTAGTCCCAGACCGTCGCCTTGCGTCAAGTCCTTTACTTCGGTGAAAGGCTTGAAGATGTTTTCGCGTTGCTCCTCGGGGATACCGCAACCGGTGTCGCTGATGATGAACTGGTGGGTGTGCGCACCGCGTTTCTTGAAGTCCAGCCATATTTTCCCTCCGGCAGGGGTGTGCTCGGCGGCGTTTTCCAACAAATGTAACAAGACGCGTTCCAGTTGCTCAGGGTTGATTTTCACATTCAGTTTTGGAGCGTTCACGGTCAAGGTGACATCCTCTTGTGTCATCCCTTTGATTTTGTCCATGATGCCTTCACAGAAAGTGGAGATATTCTTTTCCTGCATTTCGTAGGGTTCGGACAAGGTAGTTTCCAACTCGGACAGTTCCTGGATATGGTTGGAGAATGCATGCAGGGCTTTTATGCCCGGCAGTGAGGCGTCGAGCGTGTCCAGTGTCGGTTCCATCTGGGCGGAAATGTTCTGGATGAATTTGGTTTTCAGTTCATTGTGCTCATTGGCAATGCTGATGGCCTTCTTCTGTTTACGGGTGAGGATGATGAAACGCAGCAATACGATGGCGCCGAATACCAGTGCGGCGGCAAGGATGGCGGCGAGTATGCAAAGCCCGATGATGATGTACTGCTTGGCGCTCAGGGAATCGTCCTTCTCCTGGATAGTAGCCAGGCTTTCATCGTATTTCTTCTTTAGGGCGTTCAGTTCCTCTTGGGAGGTAAGCGCTTTTACAGAGTCGGCCCAAATGATATACTTGTCGTATGTGCGTGCCACCAGTCCGGCATTGTTTGCCTTGCGGGCAATGCTGATGAGAGTCTTGTAGTATTCGTCTACTTTGGCGTAGTTCTTTTGTTCCTTATATTGCCCTATCAGGCGGTTGCTAGCCACATCACCTTGTGTGGTCATACCGAAGGTGTAGTAATAATTGGCTTGTGTATAAAGCAGGTCGTTACTCAGAGAGTCGTTGTGAGAAGCTTTGACGGTCTCTTCCAGTTTGGCCAGCTGTTCCTTGGCGCGTGTGGGATTCTTCAAGTTGATATACATTTGTAGGCGCTCCTTGTTGATGCGGAAGCGCAGGTTGGGCATGGCCTTTCCTGTTTTCTGTTCGCCGGTTGCCACTACTTGCTCGGCACCGCGCAACAGCTCAAAAGCTTCTTTATAGTAATTTTCCCGGTGGTAGAGGGCGCTGGCATTGACGCCGCATTCCACTGCCTGGGCATATTTGTCTTGCGTGGCAAAGGCATTGTAGGCTTGCAAAAAAAGATAGCGGGCTTTGATGTATTCCCTTTTCGTAAGATTTTCTTGCGCTTGTTTCATCAATTCGTCCGCGCGGTTTTGCGCATGGAGTTGAGTAAAGATGCAGAAAGTCGCTAAGAGAAGTATCGAAATAATTTTTTTCATATGTACGTTTGTTTTATTTACTCACAAAGTTAGAATAAAAACTTAGTATTTGAAGCTACTGCCTCCTAAAAATTCTCTCAATAAGGATGTCGGTGGAATTTCTTTGTCCTGCACGGGGGTGAAATATTTGATGAATTTCAGCAACCGGTAGGCTTCTGCGTATTCCGGACAGTTCCGTGGAACACTGGTAAGGATGGGCTCTGCGTGGCAGCGGAGCACGGCGAATTCGAACAAGAGGGCGGAGTTGAACATAACGTCGGCATTTTCCTGGTAGGGGAATATCCATTTGTCCTCGCCGGCACGTACACTGGGCCAGCGTGAAATGGTCTCTTGTGCCGAGTAGCCGCGGTAGTTGAAGTCGCGGATGATGCGGCGCAGCAGGCGGTTGTCCGTGGTGGGAATCCAGTTGTGGTCGTCCAGCGAGATGGTGGTCAGGGCGGATACATAAATCTTGTATTTGCTGGCGGCGGGAATCTGTGGTGTCAGTTCAGGGTTCAGGGCATGGATTCCTTCCAGGATGAGGATGGTATGCTCGTCGATGCGCAGCTTGTCTCCCTTGTACTCTTTCTTCCCGAGGTTGAAGTTGAAGCGGGGCAGCTCCACTTCTTCGCCACGGAGCAATGCAGTTTGTCGCCCTTGTACTCTTTCTTCCCGAGGTTGAAGTTGAAACGGGGCAGCTCCACTTCTTCGCCACGGAGCAATGCCTGCAGCTGGGTGTTGAAGAGTTCGAGGTCGAGGGCATAGAGTGATTCGTAGTCGTAGTTTCCGTTTTCGTCGCGTGGGGTGTCTTCACGGTCTACGAAGTAGTTGTCCAGCGAGATGGGATAGGGACGCAGGCCGTTGGTCATCAACTGCACGCTGAGCCGCTTGCTGAAAGTCGTCTTTCCGGAGGACGATGGACCGGAGATGAGTACGAGCTTCACCCGGTTTCCGTTTTCGCCGCGGTGGTAGATGTCGTCAGCTATTTGGGCTATCTTTTTCTCCTGCAGGGCTTCGGCTACGTTGATGAGGTCGGTGGCATGGCCTGTCTCGCAAGCCAGGTTGAAGTCGCCCACGTTACTCAGCCCCATGATGTAGTTCCAGCGCAGGTGTTCCTTGAATACGTCGAGCATCTTCTCCTGTTTCACCACTTCTTCCAGTACATTCGGGTTCTCCTTGTTGGGGATACGCAGCAGCAGGCCGTCGTAATACTTCACGATGTCGAACAGCCAGATGAACCCGGTACTGGGCAGCAGGTTGCCGTAGTAGTAGTCTACGGTCTCGCCCACTGAGTAAGAATAGGGATATAGCGTTGTCGTTCATGCCCTGGTCGCTAAAGATTCGCACAGCCTCGGTGGTGTGGCATTCTACACGATGGTAGGGGATGTTTTCGGCGATGATTTCCTGCATCCGTTTCTTGATGGCGGTCACATCTTCCAGCTCTATGGAACGGCCGATGCGCAAGTTACAGAAATAACCTTTGGATACCGGATGCTCTACGAACAGTTTTCCTTCCGGAAACAGCTCGCTGACAGCTTTGTAAAGAATGAAGCAGAGGGAACGGACATAGGTGCGCATGCCTGAGGAGTCACGTATGTCGAGAAACTCTACATCCTTATTGTTGTATACACGGAAATTCAGTCCTTCGGAACGGTTGTTGACTTTTGCACTGACTACCTGATAGGGGAAATTTAGATTAAAACCGTAATAAATATCCAAAAGTGAGCTCCCTATAGGGAATTCTTTAGAAATATTATTATTTTTGCAACAAATTTGTAACATGTGTTTCATGATGTCTCGTTTTTAGTGGGTTGACACGTTAAATATAGGACATTATAACACGTGAAGGAATGAAACACCTTAAATAATTAAAGATGGAATATTCTTTTTATGATTTTTTAAAGCTACTCGGCTCATTGGCACTGTTTCTTTACGGAATGAAGATTATGAGTGAGGGGCTTCAAAAATTTGCCGGTGACAGACTGCGGAAAATATTGACCGCAATGACAACCAACAGAGTGACCGGTGTGTTGACGGGCGTGCTGATTACAGCACTTGTACAATCTTCCTCTGCAACCACGGTGATGGTTGTAAGTTTTGTCAATGCGGGGTTGTTAACGCTTTCACAGTCCATAGGTGTCATAATGGGTGCTAATATCGGTACGACTGTTACGGCATGGATTATTTCAGCTTTAGGTTTCAAGGTGGACATTGCCGCCTTTGCTCTTCCTCTTCTTGCTTTCGGCATTCCTCTCCTCTTCTCTCAAAAAAGTAACCGCAAGTCTGTCGGTGAATTTATTTTCGGTTTCTCATTCTTGTTCATGGGGCTTTCCTATTTGAAAAACAATGCTCCTGACTTGAGCCAAAATCCTGATATGCTGTCATTTGTGCAGGACTATACCGACATGGGCTTTATCTCCATACTCCTTTTTGTGGGTATCGGTACGGTGTTGACCATGATTGTGCAGGCATCTGCGGCAACTATGGCCATTACGCTTATTATGTGCGCCAACGGCTGGATTAGTTTCGAATTGGGGGCAGCACTGGTTTTGGGAGAGAATATCGGTACAACCATCACGGCAAACCTTGCGGCGCTGACCGGTAATACGCAGGCGAGGAGGGCTGCTTTGGCTCATTTGGTATTCAATGTGTTTGGTGTGATATGGGTGTTGTGTCTTTTCACCCCCTTTACCGAGGCTGTGTCATGGGTCGTAGAGAACGTGATGGGTACTAAAGATCCGGCTGTGGCCGTATCTTTCAAGCTTTCGGCATTCCATACTTGCTTCAATATCTGCAACGTGCTGATATTGATATGGTTCGTGAAGTTTATCGAACGTACGGTCTGTGCCATTATTCCAATGAAGGAGCAGGACGAGGAATATCGCTTGCGTTTTATCTCGGGCGGTATGCTTTCTACGGCAGAGCTGTCCATCTTGCAGGCAAGCAAGGAAATACATCTCTTTGCCGAACGTACCCGCCGTATGTTCGGAATGGTGCAGGACTTGCTGCATACGGAGAAGGATGATGATTTCAACAAAGTGTTCAGCCGTGTGGAGAAGTACGAGAATATCAGTGACAGCATGGAGCTGGAGATTGCCAATTATCTGAATCAAGTGTCCGAAGGGCGCCTGAGATCGGAAAGTAAGTTGCAGATACGTGCCAAACTGCGTGAAGTAACGAAGATTAAGAGCATCGGCGACAACTACTATAATCTAACACGTACCATCAACCGCAACCGCCGCTGCGTGAAGTGACGGAGATAGAGAGCATCGGCGACAGCTGCTATAATCTGGCACGTACCATCAACCGCAAGCGCCAGACCAACCAGGATTTCACCGAGAAGCAGTACGAGCATATCCATTTCATGATGAAGCTGACGGATGATGCCTTGGAGCAGATGATTGTCGTGGTGGAACATCCGGAGCATGCAGGCGCGGATGTGAACAAGTCCTTTAATTTGGAGAACGAAATCAATAATTACCGCAATCAGCTGAAGAACCAGAATATTTTGGATGTGAACAACAAGGAATATGATTACCAGATGGGTGTTTACTATATGGACATCATTGCAGAATGTGAAAAGCTGGGCGACTATGTAGTGAATGTAGTGGAAGCCAGCAGCGATATAAAAGAAAAGAAAGCGTCTTAGGACGCTTTCTCAAATTCTTCTTTGCCTACTCCGCACAAGGGGCAAACCCAATCTTCGGGAAGGTCTTCGAAAGATGTTCCCGGTTCTATTCCATTTTCAGGGTCGCCTAATTCAGGGTCATAGACATAATCGCATACAGTGCAAATGTACTTTTCCATAAATTTCTTTTTTAGGTTTATTCTTCTATAATAACGTTTAAAAGCCCTTTTTGTTTTATTGTTGAACAAAATAGTCTATTTTTGTTTCTTATTAAAACAACATTTATGAAAATGGCCGACAAGCTGTTCTGGGCGATTATGCGGGATGCCATAGAGAATGCCGGCTGTTCCAAATCGGTGTTTCTGGCGAATATGAGCCATGAAGTCTGTACTCCGTTGAACGTAATTGTCGGATTCTCGGAATTGCTGGCCTCTGCATCGACGGGCGAGGAGGAGATACTGTTACTGGAAATTGTGCAAAGTTATTTCTACGTAAAAGACACGGGAACCGGTATTCCTTAGGAGAAGTTGCCACATGTTTTTGAACGTTTCGTCAAGCTGAAGCAGGGAAAGGAAGGTACCGGACTGGGGCTCTCCATTTGCCAGACCATTGTCCGCAAATTGAGGGAGGCGAAATAGGCGTGGAATCGGAAGAAGGGGCAGGTTCGACTTTCTGGTTCACATTGCCGTGGGAGCCTGCAACCGGACCGAAACTGGTAAGGGAAAAAGAGAATCGATGACAGTCAATTAATCACTAATCATTATATAGGTATTGTTTTCCCGGATTATTATTGTATTTTTGCGTTCCAAAATTAAACCTAAAGACTTGCATGACTGCAATAAAGGATGATTATTATCATGTCGGGCTGACCGACGAACAAGTGCGGAAGAGCCGCGAGGAACATGGAGTAAATTTATTGACGCCTCCTAAACGGCCTTCTTTATGGAAATTGTATCTGGAGAAGTTTGAGGACCCCGTAGTAAGGGTATTGCTGGTTGCCGCTCTGTTTTCTTTGATTATTTCCATTGTAGAGAATGAATATGCCGAGACTATCGGCATTATAGTAGCCATTCTGCTGGCTACCGGTATCGGTTTCTTCTTTGAGTATGATGCCGGAAAGAAGTTTGACCTGCTGAATGCAGTGAACGAAGAAACTTTGGTGAAAGTAATTCGTAACGGACATGTGCAGGAGATTCCCCGTAAAGATGTAGTGGTGGGTGATATAGTGGTGCTGGAAACCGGTGAAGAGGTTCCGGCGGACGGTGAATTGCTGGAAGCCATTTCCCTGCAAGTGAACGAATCGAATCTGACCGGTGAGCCGGTAGTGACGAAAACTACCGTAGAAGCTGACTTTGACGAAGAGGCTACGTATGCTTCCAACCGCATTTTGCGCGGTACAACGGTGGTGGACGGACATGGCACCATGCGTGTGGAGGCTGTGGGCGATGCTACGGAAATCGGTAAAGTGGCACGTCAAAGTACCGAACAGAATACGGAACCTACTCCGCTGAATATTCAGTTGACCAAATTGGCCAATCTGATTGGAAAGATTGGCTTTTCCGTAGCGGGTCTGGCTTTTCTCATTTTCTTTGTAAAGGATGTGGTACTGGTTTATGACTTTTCTTCATTTCATACCTTCCGTGATTGGCTGCCGGCCTTGCAGGCTACTTTGCAATACTTTATGATGGCAGTTACCCTGATTGTGGTGGCTGTGCCCGAAGGCTTGCCGATGAGCGTGACACTCAGTCTGGCGTTGAATATGCGCCGCATGCTCTCCACCAACAACCTGGTGCGCAAGATGCATGCATGCGAGACGATGGGAGCCATTACAGTGATTTGTACCGACAAGACCGGTACATTGACCCAAAATCTGATGCAGGTGCATGAACCCAATTTCTATGGTTTGAAGAATAACGGGCAGCTGGGGAATGATGACCTCAGCAAGCTGGTAATGGAAGGTATCAGTGCTAACTCTACTGCTTTTCTGGAAGAAGAGGTGACTGGCGAGAAGCCGAAAGGGGTGGGTAACCCCACGGAGGTGGCACTGCTGCTTTGGCTGAACAGCCAAGGATGCGACTATCTGGCGCTGCGTGAGAAAGCTACGGTTATCGACCAGCTGACTTTCTCTACGGAAAGGAAATTCATGGCTACCCTGGTGCAATCCCCCCTGATTGGGAAGAAGGTGCTGTATGTGAAGGGAGCTCCCGAGATTGTTTTGGGTAAATGCAAGGATGTCATGTTGGACGGCAAGCGTGTGGATGCGGTGGAATACCGTTCTACAGTGGAGGCTCAGTTGCTCAACTACCAGAATATGGCTATGCGTACACTTGGCTTTGCATTCAAGATTGTGGATGATGCGGAAGCGTCTGATTGTGTGTCATTGGTTGCTGAAAATGACTTGTCGTTCCTCGGTGTGGTTGCCATCAGTGATCCTATCCGTCCGGATGTGCCTGCGGCCGTTGCCAAATGCCAGTCGGCAGGTATCGGAGTGAAGATTGTGACGGGAGATACACCGGGTACGGCTACCGAGATAGCACGCCAGATTGGTCTGTGGAAACCGGAGGATACGGAAAAGAACCGCATTACGGGAGCTGCATTTGCCGAATTGACGGATGAGGAGGCATTGGACCGTGTGATGGACTTGAAGATAATGTCGCGTGCACGCCCCACAGACAAACAGCGTCTGGTGCAACTGTTGCAGCAGAAAGGTGCGGTAGTGGCTGTGACGGGTGATGGCACGAATGATGCTCCTGCGTTGAACCATGCGCAAGTGGGACTTTCGATGGGTACCGGGACTTCCGTTGCCAAGGAGGCCAGCGACATCACGTTGCTGGATGACTCCTTCAACAGTATAGGTACGGCCGTGATGTGGGGACGTTCTCTATATAAGAATATACAGCGTTTCATTGTTTTTCAACTGACTATCAATTTTGTGGCTTTGTTTATCGTTCTCCTGGGTTCACTGGTGGGTACGACGCTTCCTTTGACCGTCACGCAGATGTTGTGGGTGAACCTGATTATGGATACGTTTGCGGCCCTGGCCTTGGCGTCCATTCCACCCAGTGAGAGCGTGATGAAGGAAAAGCCGCGTAAGAGTACGGATTTCATTATAACCAAGTCCATGAGGTATTACATTTTGGGAATGGGTTTTGCCTTTCTGGTATTGCTTATGGGAATGCTCTTCTGGTTTAACAGTGAAGAGGGGGGGATGACTACCTATCGGTTGACTGTGTTCTTCACGTTCTTTGTTATGCTTCAGTTCTGGAACTTGTTCAATGCACGTGTGTTCGGCACTTCGGACTCGGCGTTCAAGGGTATTTCCAAATCTTATGGCATGGAGCTGATTATACTTGCCATTTTGGGCGGACAGATACTGATTGTACAGTTTGGTGGAGCTGTATTCCGCACAGTGCCGCTCGATTTTATGACTTGGATGACGATTGTCGTTTCTACCTCGTTTGTTTTGTGGATAGGTGAACTGGTTCGCCTTATCCGACGTTTAACACAGAAATAGTGATGAAAAGAAGAGGAATCAAGAACCTTATTATTGATTTTGGCGGAGTTCTGATTGATTTGGACCGCCAGCGCTGTTTAGAGAATTTCAGAAAGCTGGGATTGCCGGACGTGGAAGTCATGTTGGACCTCTATCACCAGCAGGATTTCTTCCAGAAATATGAAAAAGGGTTGATTACCAGTGCGGAGTTCCGGGAAGTGATTCGTGGAAAGATAGGGAAACCGGTGACTGATGCCCAGATAGATGACGCCTGGAACAGTTTCCTAGTGAGTATTCCTACTTTTAAATTGGATTTACTGTTGGAACTGCGCAAAAAATATGTGGTCTATCTGCTGAGCAACACCAATGAAATCCATTGGCAATGGTCGTGTCTGCACGCGTTTCGCTACAAGGCTTTCCGTGCGGAGGACTTTTTTGAGCATATCTATCTCTCTTATGAGATGAAGATGGCAAAACCGGATGCCGATATATTTCAGAAAGTACTGGATGAGACCGGTATTCTTCCCAACGAGACTCTTTTCATTGACGATTCTGAGGCCAATTGCCGGACAGCGGAGGCGTTGGGTATTTCTACCTATACGCCAAAGGCCCACGAGGATTGGAGACATGCAGTTGTTTTGTGAAACATCGGACATTGGTTCCCGTCCAAGTGTAGCCACTATCGGTTTCTTTGACGGAGTACATCGGGGACACCGCTACCTGATAGAGCAAGTGTGTGCGGTAGCTGCCGGGCGTGGGCTTGCTTCGTCGGTCGTGACTTTTCCGGTACATCCGCGTAAAGTGATGCAGGCCGATTATCATCCGAAGTTATTGACCACTTGTGATGAGAAAGTTTCCCTGCTTGCCAAGACTGGGGTGGATTATTGCATGATGCTTGATTTTACTCCTGAAATAGCCCGGCTTTCGGCACGGGAATTCATGTCCATACTGAAGGATCGCTATCAGATACAAGCTTTGGTAGTGGGGTACGACCATCGTTTCGGGCATAACCGCAGCGAGGGTTTTGAAGACTATGTACACTATGGTCGCGAATTGGGTATGGAGGTGCTTCTTGCGCGCGCGTATTCTTATAGTAAGGAGACATCGGTAACGGAGGTTACTGTCAGCTCCTCGGCTATTCGCGGTCTGTTGCTGGAGGGAAACGTTTCGGAAGCTGCCGAGTATCTGGGATATGATTTCTTTTTGGACGGTACGGTTGTCGGCGGCTATCAGGTGGGGCGTAAGATAGGTTTTCCTACGGCTAATCTCCGTGTTTCCGATTCTTACAAGCTGATTACCTGCGATTATGTGTATTCCGTCCGAGTCTGAGTTGAAGGCCTGATTCCCTGCGATGGTGTGTATGCCGTCCGTGTCTGTGTTGAAGGCAAGGAGTACGGCGGTATGCTAAGCATTGGCTACCGGCCTACGTTGGAGAACGGACCCGATCGCAGTATTGAGGTCCATATATTCCGGTTTGATGCTGATATTTATCAGCAGCCGATGCGTCTTTCCTTTGTGCGCCGCACCCGTCCTGAACTGAAATTCGACAGTATAGAAGAACTTATTGCCCAGCTTCACCGTGACGAGGTGGAGATTAAATCCATTCTTTCTTTATAAACATAAGGCGAGGTCATTTATCCCCTTGCAGTTCTATGTATTTTCCCGTTTGAAGTGTTTGTTTTCTGTATATTTATCGTAAAACGTGTTTTTTTTATTGTTTTTCGATAAATATTTTCTGTTTTTCTTTGTCATATCAAAAAAAGGCCTTTTATTTGCATATCGAAAAACGATAAATGATTATCGAAAAACAAAATAAAGAACTAATAAAACAATAACGGTATGAAAACTTTAGTAATGACAACAATTTTTGTAGTGACAGTAGTGATAAATGCTTTTGGTGGTAATATCCAGGAAAACTTTGCCTATAATGAAGTGATGAACGGAAATCAGGTGGAGTCCCAAATTGTATATAAAGTAGAGAACGGTAAGTTTCTGCAGAACCATTTGAAATACAATTTCACCTATGATGCCCAAGGGTGTACGATACAGAAGGAGGCGTTGAGATGGAACGAGATTGAGCAGGCGTTTGAACGCTTCTATTGCTTGAACTACAATTATACGGAAGCCGGTACGGATGTGGAATATGCCTTGTGGGACAACAAGACGAATGCCTACTCCGATGTGAAGGAAAAAGCTGTTTATCTGCAGGCGGGAGATGACATCAACTACTTGAGTTACAAATGGAGTAAGAAGGACAACGACTGGAATCTGTTGGTGGAACATGCCACTGCGGAGGAAGACGTATTGCTCCTGGCAGTAAAATAAATGAAGAACAATATAGAAATGAGGGAGGGGTTTAGGTTATGAGAAGAGCATTCATGAGTATTACACTATTGGTATTGTCACTTTCTACAGTGATGGTGCTGCTGATGGGACTTGTTGCCACAGCTTGACGGATTGACAGAGAAAATGTGTATCTTTGCGAACTTTTAGACGAATAGAACAATGAAAACGGCAATAAAACTAGTATTGATTTACTTTTTGATGCAGATTGTAGGAGCACTGTTTGCAGGACCTTTCTGTCTGCTGTATACGTATTTCGCTTATGGAACTTTCGACATGGACAAGGCTGGTCAGATTGCTGTGGCGCCTACCATGCTGCTGGGCTTTGTTTTCATGGGACTGTACTTGTGGCGCAAGAACTACCTGACGGGAGACAAGCATCTGTATTCTCCGGTGTCAGTCCCTTATCTGGCATGGAGCCTGCTTGCCGGAATGACTTCCATATGTATAATAGGTCTTCTGATGTCCGAACTTACTTTTTTGCCCAATTTGTTGGACCAGACATTTGATATACTGCAATCCGGTTGGCTGGGTATTCTCTGTATTTCTGTTTTGGGGCCCGTGCTGGAAGAACTTCTTTTCCGTGGTGCCGTTACCAAGGAGCTGCTTCGCAGATACAGTCCGGCAAAGGCTATCTTGTTTTCCGGATTGATATTCGGTATTTTCCATCTGAATCCGGCTCAGATAATAGGTGCTTGCTTCATCGGTTTCTTGCTTGCCTGGCTTTATTATAAGACACGGAGTCTGATGGCATGTATTCTGATACACATCATGAACAATGGCTTGTCTGTCTATCTGAGCCTGAAACATCCTGAAATGGAGGATGTGACACATCTGCTGAGTAACCCGTATGTACTGGTTGGGGCAGTGGTTTTCATATTGTTGCTTCTACTCTCCTTGAAACAACTGAATAAATATAATATATCTGATACTAATACAACAACAACTGAATTATGAAAAGAAGATTGAACATTCTCTGCCTGGTGGTAATGCTTGTACTGAGTTACTCGGTATTGGAGCAGGGGTACTATATCTTTCTGGGAGCCAAGATGGGGGCGCAGACCGGACTGGAGCTGGGAAAGAAAGGGAGTGACATTGCTGCCTACAAGGAACTGATGAACCTGAAGGTTGTCAACCTGATACCTTCTTCCATGGAGTCGTTTGATTTCTTCAGGGATTCCGTCTACAATGAGAAAAGCAGGAGTTATGTGCCTGCAGCCTACTCTTCGTTGATGGTCAGCGTAGATTCTCATGATTCTGTCGGGAAAGTGGTGGCAAAGTATTTGCTGATATATCTGCATTTGGGCTTTTCCCTTTGGGCGGTAGTATTGTTTATCCGCTTGATAATCTCTATCAACAAGTCCGACATCTTCAACTGGCGGAATGTACGTCGGCTGCGTCGGTTGGGAATGGCACTGGTTGTCAGCTTCTGCTGTACCTTTGCGTCATCATACCTTGATTTTATAGGTATCGATACCGTATTCTCGCTGCATGGTTACGAGCTGAGCCTCTCAGAATTGGTGAGCACTACCACGCTGGTACTTGGGCTTTGTTCGCTGATTGTAGGTGAAGTGTTTGCCATTGGATTGAAAATGAAGGAAGAGCAGGATTTGACGATTTAATAATAAGAAGAACGGACAGAGATATGAATAAAATCAGAGTATGTGCCTTCCTGGCTTTGGTAGTGTTTATTGGTAGTGTTGTAACGGATATGTTTAGTGGATTTATGGACGGCTGGAATGAGGCGGGCGACCAGAAGGATTTTCATGCCTTACCCTCCGTGTCACTTTTGGTGCGGGCAGATGATACGCTGCCTGCCGATACTTTGATTAGTGCGGCACAGGATACGCCCATGTATTGCAATACAAGTGAGGTATCGGTGCAAAGTTTCCGTAGTACTAAGTGGAGATGGGTATCGTTCTTGCTGTTTAATGCGGGACTGTTTGCGCTTTACTGGTTATATTGTTTCCTGCGGGACTGTTTGCGCTTTACGGGTTCTATAGTGTGGCGCGGCTGGTGCTTACTGCCACGAAAGGCGAGGTGTTTGTGCGCAAGAATGTGCGTCGGATGCGCATTTTTGTCTATGCGCTGATTTCGGTGAGTCTTTTATTCGAGTTGCAGCAATGGGGCATCTATCATGACTTGGCTTCTCAAGTGCAGCTGGAGGGATACGAGGTGTTGCCTTATTCTTTCAAGTATGCTTGGTTCAATTATATGCTGTTGGCATTGTTCACCGAGATATTCGCCATCGGCGTGAAGATAAAGGAAGAGCAGGATTTAACGGTTTAATGTGGGGGGAGGATTATGAAAAAGATAAGTATATTGGGTATCCTGGCTATATTGGTCATTGTTGCAGAGTTTACCTATGCGATGATAGCGGGCTGGGTGGATATGAAGAATAGTTTTCTTGAGGGTTACAATAGTGTAAATGTGCATTCGGGAACTCCACAGCCGGAGTATTCCGGTTTATTTGATAAGGTATATGTGGATGTAAGACCTTTGGAAACGACAGCAGTCGATTCCTTGACGAATCGTTTTGCCGATAAGTCAGTACCTTATCAGGTAAAGAGAATAGGCACTGTGATTGTCCCCACTGTCTGGAGTTCCATAGTGAACTTCTTTGCCATGTTTGCCATCATTCCTTTCTTTGTAGGAATCTATTGTCTGATACGTTTGCTGGTATCCATCTCAAAGCGGGAAGTGTTTACTTCGGATAATGTAGCCCGGTTGCGTTTCTTTACTTATTCGTTTGCTGCATTGTACGGCTTGATGACTTTGCACGATTGGCTGAATCATCTTGAAGCAGTGAAGCAAGTGGCTCTGCTGGTCAATGAAATTGTTTCATCGCATGATAAGAATAACACATCCCAGGTAAATATAATTCAATTCACCGAGATATTTTATTGTTCACCGAGATATTAGCCTTCGGTGTGAAGATAAAGGAAGAACAGGACTTAACTATTTAGGTGTGAGTGGGAAAAGAATAATTGATAAATAGAACACAATTATATGATTATAGTAAACCTTGACATAATGATGGCCCGAAGAAAGATATCTTTGGGCGAACTGGCGGAGAAGATTGATATTACGCCTGCCAATCTCTCTATTCTCAAAACCGGAAAGGCTAAGGCCATCCGTTTCTCTACACTGGAAGCAATCTGTAAGGAACTTGATTGCCAGCCGGGGGATATACTGGAGTTTAAGGAGGGATAAATAGGGAGAAGAAGGCGCAAGTAGAGGTTGAAATGCTTACCGCCTTAAGAAACTCCGTTTACGTACTACGGTAAACGCCTTTACATACTATGGTAAACGTCGTTACTTCATAATGTAAAAGCCGTTACATTCTGGAGTAACGGCTTTTACATTATAGGGTAAACATCCGGTAAATATAATCTGCTGATTATTAGCTTATATATTGTCGGTCGTAACCTTTAGATGCCTTTCGCTTTGAAGGCCAGCGCATACATTCGCATCTGCTTTACCATAGACAGCAGTCCGTTGCTACGGGTGGGCGACAAGTGTTCCTTCAGTCCTATTTTATCAATGAAATAGAGGTCGGCGTTCAGTATCTCATCCGGTGTGTGCCCGGAGAGTACTTTGATAAGCAGTGAAATGATTCCTTTCACAATCAGTGCGTCGCTTTCGGCCTGGAAAATAATTTTTCCGTCCACTTCGTCTGCCTGCAGCCATACGCGGCTCTGGCAACCTTCAATCAGGTTTTGTTCCGTCTTGTATTTTTCGTCGAGCGGTTCCTGCTCGTTTCCTAAATCAATAAGAAGTTGGTACCGGTCCATCCAATCGTCGAAATCATTGAATTCGGCAATTACTTCATCTTGTACTTCGTTGATACTTATCATGGGATTTACTATTTTACTATTTACGATTTACTATTTGATGGTCTATTTCTCATTGTAGATGACTTCCAGCAAGGTCTGTCCCACGGCGTTGAGAGTGCCCTTGTCGATGATGTCCATGGTGTCGTCTATCGTGTGCCAGAAGTCACCGAAGCCGGTGTCGCAGTTTGGGTCATAGTTGATGATGTCCACGCAGGGAATCTGCCGCAGGTTGTATACATACATATGGTCGTCTGTCACTTCGGTGCCTTTTTCTTTGGGGAAGAAGTTGCCGAAGCCCAGGCGGTGGGCTGTGTTCCATATCTTGTTCACGTACTTACCGGCGGTTCTTTGAGAGAACTGTTCCTTGTAGAAGGTGGCGTTCTTTCCACCTACCATGTCGAGCAGGATGCCGTAGCGGGCATTATAGCCGTCTACATGGGGTACTCGTCCCCAATATTGCGAGCCCAGGCACCAAGTGTCGTTCTTGTATGTACCTTGATAGAAGTAGGGGATGCCATAGTCTTCAGCGTCAAAGAAGATGATGTCGATGCCGATGGCTGGAGCCTGCTGTTGCAGTTGGCGGGCCACTTCGAGCAATACGCCTACACCGCTGGCTCCATCATTCACACCCAGGATGGGGCTGTGATGCTTCGTCTTGTCGGCATCCTGGTCGGCATAAGGACGACTGTCCCAATGGGCACAGAGCAGTACACGCCTTTTACTTTCCGGATTATAGGCGCCGATAACGTTGCGCGCTATCAGGATGGTGTTGTCGTAAGCCACCAGGTCGGAATGTGTACTCGCCTTTTACTTTCCGGATTTTAGGCGCCGATAACGTTGCGCGCTTTCAGGATGGTGTTGTCGTAAGCCACCAGGTCGGCATGCTGGTTGTATACCTTGGCGCCGAATTCCTCCAGCTTCTTGGCAAGGAATTCTCCGCAGGCTTTGTGGGCGGCGGTGTTGGGCACGCGCGGACCAAAATCCGCTTGGGTCTGTATGTATTGGTATGCACTGTCTGCACTGAACTGGGGTACTTGGACAGTCGCTTTGGTCGCATCGCCCTCACTGTCATTATCGGCTGCAGACTTGCTGCTGTTGTTGCTGCATGCCACTATCGCTACAATCAGCAACAGCAGCAACGGGATGAATGTATAATTCCGTTTCATTCTCTTTCTGTATTAAAACTTAGTTTCACTTCTTTCTTTCCAACTTCCAATGTTACCGCAGCACCGTTTATCAACGGTACGTTCATGCTGACATGTCCGACGGGAAAATCGAAACATATCGGATAATCGTATTCCTTCACCAAATCGGCCAATGCACCATATAGGTCTTTTCCCAGGGACTTGTTCTCCTCGTATTCGGTGAATTGTCCGATGATGAGGCCGGAAAGCTTGTCGAGGACACCGCCCAGTTTGAGATTGTACATCATGCGTTCCACCGCATGCGGGCGTTCTCCCACATCTTCGATGAAGAGAATGGTGCCTTCGGCGGGAATGTCGTACGGAGTGCCGCGCAGCCCGTAGAACACTGACAAATTGCCACCGCGCAACACGCCTTTTCCCTTTCCTTTATGATTTAGTGTGTGCCCCGGGCAGCCATAGCTGAATGCTTCCGTTCCTTCCAGTGCCTGCCAGTCCAGTGCTGGCCTGCCCGAACAGTACATCCTTCAGTGCTTGTGTGCAGAAGTCGTCTTCCGGTTCTACTGTGAGATGGCGCGCCATGGGGGCGTGCAACGACGCGAAGCCATTCTGCTGGAACAGATTATGGAGGGCGGTGATGTCACTGAATCCGATGAGCCATTTGGGATGCTGCCTGAACTTGGTAAAATCCAGTTTGCCTATCAGATGCACGGCTCCGTAACCGCCCCGGCTACAGAATATGACTTTGGCTTCTTCATCGTCCATGGCTTCCTGCAGGTCCTCAAGGCGTTGCCGGATACTTCCTGCATACGTTCCGTTGGAACTTCCCGCATGCTTTGCGAATACGACTTCCAGCCCCCAGGACTTCAAACGTTTGTAGGCGCCTTTCAGGAAAGATTTGTCAATCTTGCTGGAAGGGGAGAGAACAATGACACGGTCACCTTCCTGCAGATACGGAGGGAAAATAAGACTACCCATACTATATTATCAATCTATTTTGGGCAAAAGTACACAATTCACCACAGATATCACAGATTAACACGGATTTTTAACAGAAGAGAGCGAGGAGAGGGGAATGTGTTCTGTGCAAATTCGTGTCATCTGTAGTGAATATATCAAAATGATATTAAACATATAAAATTTCAACGGGATAAATGCTGCATTTCTCGACATTTTTTTAGATATTTGCTAAAAATCTAACGTTATGGAACCAATACGGAACTTTGCCCAGTTAACAGCCCACCTGAAAACCTTGAATAAGAGGAAACGTATTGCGGTAGTCTGTGCCAATGACCCTAATACAGAATATGCCATATCCCGTGCCTTGGAGGAGGGGATTGCGGAATTTCTGATGATTGGCGATTCTGCCATATTGGAAAAATATCCCACCTTGAAGAAATATCCTCAATATGTCAGTACCTTGCATATAGAAGATTCTGATGAGGCTGCACGTGAGGCGGTGCGTATCGTACGCGAGGGTGGAGCAGATATCCTGATGAAAGGCATCATCAATACCGACAATTTGCTACGTGCCATTCTGGACAAGGAGCATGGTTTGTTGCCTAAAGGAAAGATTCTGACCCATCTGGCCGTGATGCAGATACCTACTTACGATAAACTGCTCTTTTTCTCCGATGCTGCGGTCATTCCTCGCCCGACGCTTCAACAGCGCATTGAAATGATTTGGTATGCCATTCATACTTGCCGCCATTTCGGGATAGAGCAGCCACGTATCGCGCTGATTCATTGCACGGAGAAGGTCAGCGCCAAATTCCCCCATTCTTTGGACTATGTGAATATTGTGGAACTGGCGGAAGCCGGAGAGTTCGGCAATGTTATCATCGACGGTCCGCTAGATGTGAAGACCTCTTGTGAGAAGACGAGCGGTAACATCAAAGGCATTGTATCACCGATTGACGGGGAGGCGGATGTGTTGATATTCCCAAACATCGAATCGGGAAATGCTTTTTATAAGGCTGTATCTCTGTTTTCTCATGCCGATATGGCCGGGTTGCTGCAAGGGCCCTCATGTCCGGTGGTATTACCGTCGCGTAGCGATTCTGGTTTGTCCAAATATTACAGCATTGCCATGGCTTGCCTGACCAGCGGGGTGAAAGAGTCTTAATTGTAATTAGTAATTTGTAGTTCGTAATTTGTAAATCGTAATCAATGAAAATACTGGCAGTAAATCCCGGTTCCACCTCGACAAAAATTGCTGTCTATGAGGATGAAACTCCCCGTCTGGTACTCAACATCCGGCATTCGGTGGAGGAACTTTCCCAATTTCCCCGCATCATCGACCAGTTCGAATTCCGCAAGAAGTTGGTACTGGAAGCTTTGGACAACAATGGAATCCCTTTTGAATTTGACGCTATCGTGGGGCGTGGAGGATTATTGAAACCCATTCCGGGTGGTGTTTATGTAGTGAATGACGCCATGTTGGATGATATTGCCCATGCGATGCGCAGCCATGCATGTAACTTGGGATGCCTGATTGCTTCCGAACTGGCAGCTCTGCTTCCCGGTTGCCAGGCTTTTATTGCAGATCCCGGTGTAGTGGATGAGTTGGATGAAATAGCCCGCATTACGGGTTCGCCTTTGATGCCACGTATCACCATTTGGCATGCCTTGAACCAGCGTGCCATCGCCCGGAGATATGCTGCCGAGCACAACACCCGATACGAAAACTTGAACCTGGTTATCTGCCATCTGGGTGGCGGCATTTCTGTGGGGACACACTGCAAGGGGCGTGCCGTCGACGTGAACAATGCACTGGACGGTGAAGGTCCTTTCTCGCCGGAACGTGCCGGGACCTTGCCTGCCGGGCAGCTGATAGATGTTTGCAGCTCCGGTCGTTTTACCAAAGAGGAACTGAAGAAGCGTATTTCCGGTCGTGCCGGTTTGACGGCACATTTGGGTACGACAGATGTTCCTGCCATCGTAAAGCGGATAGAGGAGGGGGACAAGCACGCGGAACTGGTGCTGAATGCAATGATTTATCAGATAGCCAAGTGTGTGGGCGCCGCTGCTGTTGTGCTTTATGGTAAGGTGGACGCCATTCTGCTTACGGGAGGTATGGCACATTCCGAGTACATCACTTCACGATTGCAGGAGCGCGTGTCTTTCCTTGCTCCTGTTCACGTCTATCCCGGAGAAGACGAATTGGAAGCATTGGTACTGAATGCGCTGGGAGCTTTGCGTGGAGAGCTTCCGGTGCAGGTTTATCGGTAATAAGCATATTTTTTGTGCTCTTTAGCGGAACACTTTGTCTCAACGTACAAAATAGTTTGTTTCCATACAGCAAGACACTTTGTTTCAAAAGAAAGAAACAAAGTGTCTTGCTGTATGGAAACAAACCGTTCCGTTATATAGAGACTCGGTTTATTTACCGTAATCGTCGTACATCATCAACAGATGTGAGGAGCTCCAGCTGAAATGGGGAGCTTTCAGGCGTCCGCCGGTATGGGTTCCGTAGTTCTCGTGGATGGGAGCACCCTCTTTCAGCCCGCTTAGGCGGTCGAAGACTTGCAGCGTATATTCATCTGCCAGCTGGTTGTAGCCGTAGTTGCGCAGTCCGCGGATGGCAAAGTAGGTTTGGTCCAGCCAGATGGGGCCACGCCAGTAGCCGCGCGGATTGTATTTGGGATTGTCGGCGGCAATGGTAGGGAAGGGGATATACGTGGAGAACTTTGCCGTATCTTGAAGTATGGGCAGCATGCTGTCCACTTGCGCCTGTGTGGCAATCCGGGTCCACAACGGAGTGTAGGCTTCGCAGCCCGGCTCTTCGATGAATGAACCGTCCTTCAGACGGCGGTCGCAGAAGAAGTTGATGTTCTTGTCAAAGAAATAGTCGGCTACCTGGCTACTGTAGTCCGGTGCGTCGAAAGGTATCTTCAGCAGGCTGGAGAACTTCTTCAGCAGTTTGCATTCCAGTGCCAGATAAGCGTTCAAGTCCACACTCTCCTGATCCATACTCCAGGCATCCTCGTAGCCTTCGTTTTTCAGCATCACGGCGCCGTCAAAACGGATGGCGTTGTCCATACCGCTTTCCCAGGCGGCAGCTTCCAGTGTTCCGTCGGTAGCACCGTATTCGCACATGCCATTGCGGTTGTGGTCGCGTTTTTCGTACCACCATTTATAATAGGAGAGCAGTTGAGGGTACATTTCGGCAACGAAGGCGGTGTCACCCGTATGGGTGAAGATTTCGTCGACAGCCCAGCATACCAAGGGAGGTTTGCTGTCACGGGCATTGTTCTCGGAGGGGTCGGTATAGATACAGTCGATAATCATGCCGTCCGGTTGCTGGTAGTCGAACATGGCGCGGATGTTGTTCTTGGCCAGTTCGGGGTCGAACTTGGCGGTTCCGGCACTGAAGCGCCAACTGTCCCATGCCCAGAAGCCGACGAAATAACCTACGGCATGGCTCGGGATGATGCCTTCGTGAAGCAATCCGCCGCGGTGTGTCCGCCAATTGGAGATGAGCGTGGTGACGGCTTTCACGGCGATGCGGTCGTATTCGGGCTTCATGTCCTTGCGCAGTATCTTGGTGAGGTAACCTTCCCAACGTTCGGCATTGGCTTGCAGGGCGGGGGCGGGATTGTTGAGCAGGCCCGGCAGGTTTTGCAGGCCGGCAGTCATCTCTTTTTCGGAAGTGAAGAAAGAGATGGCTACGTTGACGGGGTAGCGCGGAGAGCGGACGAGGGCTGTATAGTTATTGTCAGTCTTGGCCAGCTCTACATTAGGAGTAAAGGTCACGGTTACGGTTTCGCCACTGGGATGACGGGCGATGACGGAGTTCTGTTCTACGCTGACGGTGATGTCTTTGCCCCATTGGCTACCGGAGAACAGCAGGTCTTCAGCCGTGTCGGCTTCGATGCGCAGCAAGGCGGTCGAGGCACTTGTGAAGTTGAGCCGTTGCGTGATGTTCCCGTGGGTGGAATGTGCCGACATATAGAGCTCGCCGGGGTAATAGCAAGTGGAATCCGGAACAAAAATCTCTTGTGTATCTTTGGCAAAGCTTACGACGGCGGCTGACTGTGCCATCCACTGGCGGCGGAACATATCGAGGCTGAAGGGGCCGCAGAAGCCGTTGACCCATTGTTGCCGTTCGGGCAGCGTGAAGCCCATCCACGAGCCGGCGTCGGTGAACCAACCGTAGCAGCGGTGCAGGGTGTCGGGAGTATAGGAGATGTCCAGTATGTCGGCGAAGGTATACCGTTTCTCCGTAGTGTTTTTCATGCCGGGGGTGCAGGATGCGATGCCTGCGGCCAACAATGTGAAGCAGAGTATGCGTATAAATTTGTATTTCATATGAATGAGGTATTTAACGGTTATTTGTGCGCTTGTTCCGCCGCATCGTCCTCCGGTGCGAGGGGAGCGAGTGTGAAGCTGTATTTCCATTCGTGTGGAGTGATGGTGTACTCGGGATGCACTTGTGCTCCCCAAGTATTGTCACCGCCTACGCCCATCTGCTTGTGGTCGATGTTGAGCCATACCATATCTTTCTTCTGGATGCTTCCACCGTGGCGGCGCTCCATCTGCGAGGGACGGTATTCAATGTCCTCCATCGGGAAGTTCCAGGCGCTTACGCTCAACGGTTCCTCGCCCACTACCAGCAGGCCTTCGCCGGTTGCATTACGTAGGGCCACCCAGCGTACGTCACAATGATTGGCCGTCTCTTGGGCACGTACATACGGATGGAATTGTTCCCACACCGTGGCGTTGTAGAGGCCTATCAATGCTCCCGTCTTGCGGTCGGCATACGTCTCTTGCGGACCACGGCCCAGCCAGGTCATCATTTCATATTCGGCAGGGAGTATCATGCGCATGCCCAGGCGCGGCATTTCACTCAATGGCTTCTTGCCGGGGGTGAAGTGCATGGTTACTTGAACCTTGCCGTCGGGAGTGATTTTGTAGAGAGTCTGCAAATCAGCATCTAGTTCTTCCATGCGGTAGGTCGCAGTGACAGTAGCCGTTTGTCCGGCTTTCGCAACTTCGATATGCTGTAGTTTGGCATCGCGTCCAGCGTTTTTCCAAGTGCCGCAGCGTATCAGATGTCTGTTTGGAATGTCATTGTCAGTCAACGGGCGCCAGAAGTTGGGTTGCAGCCCTTCCTTAATCAGATTCTTTCCGTTGTAGTTCAGCTCTGTCATTTCACCGTTTCGGGTAGAGAAAGCTACCTGGAAGTTATTGCCTTTCACGGTCAATGCTTAGTTGTTGCGGTTTACGGTCTACGTTCCCAACACCGGCTGAACGGTATTGGGAAGTTATAGCCTTTCACGGTCAATGCTTCGTTGTTGCGGTTTACGGTCAACGTTCCCTCCACCGGCTGAACGGTTTTGGCTGACGGGACGGAAGGCAGTTCCCATTGTTCGATGGCAACCTCGTGTCCTTTCGGTACTAATGGCGCTTCGTGCTTGGTGAATGCACGCAGTGTGAGGAAATACTCCTTGCCGTCGGCAGGCAGCGCTTTCAGTGGCAATTCTATGTTGGCAGAGTTTCTGGGAGTAATCTTGGGGAAATCCATCTCACCGTTCTGAACGGTCTTGCCGTCGCATTCTACTGCCCAGCGGAGGGTATATCCTTCCAATCCGATGAAATCGTGCCAGTTGGTGACCTTTATCTTGTTCGGGGTGAAGGCGAGCGGTTCGAAATGGATGTATTGCAATACCTTCTTCACTTCGTAGATGTGCGGGTGCGGGGTGCGGTCGGCAGCAATCAAGCCGTTGGCACAGAAGTTGGAGTCGTTGACGACGCCTACAAATCCCATGTCGCCGCCAAAAGCCCAGATGTCGTGCTGGTTCTCGTCCTTGATGGCGAGTGTCAGGTCCGCGCAGTCGCAGATGAAACCGCCTTGCAGCGGAGCGATCGTGTGAATGAAGGTCGTACTTGTAAATCAAGTCCCAGTAGTCCTGGAAGTTACCTACGCTGTTACCCATGGCATGGGCATATTCGCAAAGAATCATGGGGCGGGCATCACGTTGGTTCACGTGTTGGCGCAACCTCCAGATGCGTGCGTACATGGGGCAATAGATGTCGCTCTTGGAGTTGTAGCCACCCCCTTCGTATTGTATGGGACGGGTAGGATCTATCTTCTTGGTATAGTCATACAGAGTTTCGAAGTGCTTGCCGTAGCCCGACTCGTTGCCCATGGACCAAGTCACGATGGCAGAGTAGTTGCGGTCGCGCGCAATCATACGACTCATCCGCTGCATGAAAGGCACCTCCCAGGCGGGGTAGTTGGCAAGGGTCTCATCTTTGTGGAACATCATGCCATGGCTCTCGATGTTGGCTTCGTCTACCATATAGAGTCCGAATTCCGTGCAAAGCTCGTACCACGCATAGTTGTTCGGGTAGTGGCAGTTGCGTACACCGTTCAGGTTGAACTGCTTCATCAGCTGGATGTCGTGTATCATGGAAGCTACGGTGATGGTACGTCCCTTGTGCGGGTCGTGCTCGTGACGGTTCACCCCCTTGAAGAGGACGGCCTGGCCGTTAATCATCTATGGTACGTCCCTTGTGCGGGGCGTGCTCGTGACGGTTCACCCCCTTGAAGAGGACGGCCTGGCCGTTAATCATCTGCATGCCGTTCATCATTTCCACGGTACGGAAGCCGAAAAGGTGCGTAAAGGATTCCTGCGGTTTTCCTTGTGCATCAAAGGTGCTGACTACCAGCGTGTAGGTGTTCGGTGTTTCGGCATTCCAGGCTCGTGCATTCGGGAACACTTGCTGCTGGGTAAACAAAGTGTCTGTGGCAGAGGTTATGGACTTTTTCCGGTCATAGATAACCTTGTCCTTGTCCATTACCTTGACTTCCACCGTTTCTCCGGCTTTAGGCCGATGGAGGAATACGTCCAGCTTTAGTTCGCCATCCTTGTAGTTGTTTATCAGTTCCGCTGTCATCCGGAAGTCCTTGACGCGGCTCTGGGGGCGGGCGTAGAGATAAACACTCCGTTCGATGCCGCTGTATTTCCAGTAGTCCTGGCCTTCCAGGTAGGAACCGTCGCTATAACGGAATACTTTTACTGCCAGTTTATTGTTGCCCTTCTTCAGCAGGTGGGTGATGTTGAAGTGCGACGGTAGGCGGCTGTCTTCTGCATATCCTGCCAATTCGCCGTTTACCCATACATAGTAGGCAGACTCCACCCCTTCGAAATCAAGAAAGATGTCCATGCCTCCCCAGCTAGCCGGGACGGTGCACTCGCGGATATAAGCACCTACGGGATTGTAGTCGGAAGGCACGAAGGGAGGATTGGGCGGGAACGGATAACGGGTATCTCAAGCCACCCCAGCTAGCCGGGACGGTGCACACGCGCATATAAGCACCTACGGGATTGTAGTCGGTAGGCACGTAGGGCGGATTGGGCGGGAACGGATAACGGGTATCTGTATAGATAGGTGCATCGAAGCCTTGCAGTTCCCAGCTTCCCGGAACTTCAATTTTACTCCACTTGCGGGTACTGAATCCGGGCTTGTGAAAGTCTTTGGGGCAGAGGTCATTGTTCTTTGAAAAAAGAAATTTCCAGGTGCCGTCCAGAGTGATACGGCGTTCCGTTGCAGAATTAACGTCGAACCGTACGTCGGCGGGCAAGGTACGTTGTTTCAATGCGTTGGCTTCATTCGTAAACGGAGTGAAGTGGGCGTGCATCGGTTCTCTGTTCATTTCGTTGACTTGCGGGTTTTGCCACGGCTCATTGTCTGCCAGGGCACCGGTGCAAAGCAGCGAAGAGAGAAGAAAGGTATAAAGTTTGGTCTTCATATTATTAATGATTAATTGGAAGTTGAAAATTGAAAATGGGAAACGGAAAATTTTCACCTTTCACCTTTCCATTTTCAGCTAAATAGAACAAAACAATGTCACTAAGAATGGGACGCTGAAGTCTACTACAAATCCATGGAAAATGGAAACTACTACAAACTGCTGTCCGGCTGTCCGTGTGATGATGGGCAGTGTGGTGTCCATCGTCGTGGCTCCTCCGGCAGAGATGGGAGCAAGGTTTCCGAACCATCGTACCAGCAACGGAGCGGCTAGCAGTGTCAGAATCTCCCGGCTGATATTGGCAAGCAGGGCGATGGTGCCCAGCTCGGCTCCCTTGTATTCGGTAATGAAGATACTGGAGAGCGAGTAATAGCCGAATCCGGAACCTACGGCCAGACAGTCCGTTATAGAACGGTGTGTCAGAATCAGGCTGACGGCTGCGGAGCCTGCTAGCGTTCCCAGTATCGTCATGATGGGCAGGAATACCAGTCGCGGATTGAGTGAACGGAAATTCTTCAGGGTTTGCGGGTCGTTACCCACGCTCAGCCCTACACTGAACATCAGCGCACAAAGCGCGTAGTAGCTGATGTTGGTTTCTGCAATATCAAAGGGCAACAGATGGCATACGCCGCAAATCGTACCCAGTACGAAAAAGCCCACTATGATAAGACTTCCTTTCATGCCCTTCCTCCTTTCTTGTTATACAAGGCTCTCCACAATGCCCAGGCGGCGATGACGCTTCCCAAGGTTCCTCCCAGGGTGAGTATCACAGCTTCAAGGCCTATGGTATGGAGTCCCTTGATGATTTGCTCGTTGCTTCCGACCTCGATGCCGAGGATAAACAGCAGCAACCAGATGAGCAGGGTGATGATTTGGTGGATTTTCTTTAAGTCCCGTTTCCGTAAGAGATAGCCCAGCAGCATTCCCGTGAGCATTAGTCCGATGATTGTAAACATATCTATGTCGTTTTTTAGTGGCAAAGATAGTATGGTCTATTTTTGCAGGTGCAAAGATAAAGCTTTCAAAGCAAACAAGGCGGCATTGCCGGGGGCGAATGCCGCCTTGATATACTATTTGGGAAAAGGATTATTCGTTTATTTTATTGTTGGTCTGAATCTCCATCAGAGGAATGGGCAGGAAGGAATGGGTAGATGCACTGAATCCGGTTCTGCCGTCAGCCTTCATGGCTTCGTCCAGTTTGCCCCAACGACGGAGGTCATAGAAGCGTGAGTTTTCCAGTGTGAATTCCACCAGACGTTCATGTTCAATCTGTGCTTTAACAGCAGCTTGGTCACTTCCGGTCATGGCAGGCAGTTTGCCGTGCACGCTACGTACTTCGTTAATCAATGGAATGGCTTTTTCTGGATGGCCTTGTTCATTGTAGATTTCAGCCTTCATCAGCAGTACATTGGCATAACGCATCAATGGCATGTTGGTACCTACGTAGTTTTGTGCATAGTCGCTCCAAGTTGAAGGCATGTATTTACGGTAATTATATCGGGTGGCAGAATTCTCATCATAGATGTCATCGTAATTGTACCCCAGAATGTGCCCGCCTTCATAGTAATACGGATCATCAAACATCATGGAACCATAGGCACGGGCATCGTACATGTTACCTTCGGCAATGCGTCCTTCTTTCAGGAATTCGTTGTACATCATGTCGCTGACACGGATTTCGTCCCAACCGGACATGCTGCCCGGAGCTACCCAGAAGTGGAGTACGTGCTTGTGGAAAGTACCGTCGGCCGTACTGTTGGTAAACTGAAGTTCCAGAATGGACTCTTTGCAATTCTTGTTGGTTCCGTCGAACATGCTTCCGTAGTCGGACTCCAGTTCGTAGCCGGTCACTTTGTTGAAAGCGGCTTCTGCCAGCCCCAGGTATTCGGCCTTTTTGTCACTTTCTTCATAAGCACGGGTTAAGTAAGCCCATCCCAGGTAAGAGTAGGCTGCTCCTTTGGTTACACGTCCCGCTTCGGAAGAAGGGCGGTCTTGTGGCAGCATGCTGCCTGCTTTGTCCAGTTCGGTACAGATAAAGTCCCATGCTTCCGTTCTGGTAGACAATGCTTTGTGAGTCTGGGATTCTCCGGTCAGATATTCATTGCGGATAATGATTTTCTCCCAGCTCATAATCAGTTTGAAATGATAGTAGGCACGCAGGAACAGAGCTTCGCCCGTAAGATGGTTCTCGTCATCGGCACTCATCTTCTCACCGCTGGTCTGTACTTTGTCAATACCGTATAATACGTTGTTGGCGTAGTTGATGCCATTGTAATTGTTCATCCAGTATTCTTTGATACTGGAGTTCTCATTGTTGTAGGTGAATCCGTACAATGCAGCCCATTCCGGATAGTTGTTGACGTCCTGGCCTTTTACCATCTCATCGCTACGGAAGGTTTCCACAACAAACTTGACTTCTGCAACCGTGTAAGAGCCGGTGCGGTTATCCAGCTGGCCATATACCGCTGATAGACCTGCCTCTACGTCGGCTTTATCTCTCCAATATTTGTCGGTAGAAAAGTCGGGGGACTCTGTCGTCAGGAAATCATCGCATCCTGCCAGTAAGGCGGCGCATAAGAAAGAGGCTATAGATATAATTTTTTTCATTGTTTTCTTGTTTTTAATGGTGATTAGAATGTAACTTGCAGACCTATTACAAATGAGCGGGTGAACGAGTATACAAAAGAGTATACACCGGTGTCCAGAATGCTAAAAGAGAATTCAGGGTCGTGTGATTGTGATCGGGTTATCAAAGGAGTCTACACCGGTGTCCAGAATGCTTGAAGAGAATTCAGGGTCGATACCGGAATATTTGGTGATGGTAAAGAGATTCTCTCCACTGACATAGAGGCGGCATTTTTCAAGATACATTTTCTTAGCCAAAGCTCTGGACAAGCTGTATCCTAACTGCAACTGGCGAAGGCGGACGAAGTTACCGTTTTCGAGGAAGCGATCGGATTCACGGGTATTTTCATTCGGGTCACCCAGTACAGCTCTTGGCATGCTTGTTCCTGCGTTTTGCGGTGTCCATGCATTCATGGTGCTTGTGAAGTAGTTTCTACCGGCGTCCATTCCTTCATAATACAGACGGTTTACGTTGTAGAGTTTGTGCCCCCATGCACTGCCGAACTGGAAGGAAAGGTCAAAGTTCTTATAGGAACCGCTGAATGACAAGTTGGCTTCCACCTTGGGAATACCGGAACCGGAATATACCTTGTCGCCGGAGTCGATGCTTCCATTGCCGTTTACATCCTTGAAGCGGATATCACCGGCTTTGGCACTCGGCTGGAGACGTTCGCCTGCACTGTTTACGTAAGTAGCAGCTTCTGCATCAGTCTGGAATATGCCGTCAGTCTGATACAGCCAGAAGCTGGCTACCGGATAACCTTTCAGTGTTTGGGTTACGAAGTGGCCGTCACCCTTCCAGGCAGAACCATAAAGTATCTGGTTCGGGTCTGCCTTCAACATTTCGTTGTGGATGGTAGAAAGGTTGAAACCGATATTATAGTCGAAACCGTTGATGTTGTCTCCATAGTTCAATTCAAGCTCGAAACCTTTGTTTACCATCTTTCCTACGTTGACAGTAGGATTGTAGATACCTGCAGAAGGCGGCATGACTTTTTCAATCAGTAAGTCTTCCGTTGTGTTGTAATAGTAGTTAAGGCTACCGCTCAACTTATTGTTGAAAAGACCGAAGTCGAAACCGATGTTTTTGGTATCGGTAGTTTCCCAACGCAAATCGTCGTTTACCAGATAGAGGTTGGACATGCCGGCCCAAGGATTGCCACCTTGTATGTAGCTCATCCATTGGGTATTGCTGTTACTCATTGTTGGCGCATAATAGTAGCCCAGTGCACTCTCGCTACCTAGGCGTCCCCAGCTGGCGCGGAACTTCAAGTTGCTGATAGGGGTGTTTTTGGGGAAGAAATCTTCCTCACTGATTCTCCATCCCACTGCTACGGAAGGGAAGGTACCCCAACGGTTGTTTTTACCGAACTTGGAAGAGCCGTCGGAACGTACAGTCACTTGCAGCAAGTAACGGCTGGCGTATGAATAGTTGAAGCGTCCGAAGAAAGAAGCGCGGTTGTAATCGTAGAAAGTACCTGTGCCGGCAAATGTACCGCCGATACCAGCATCGATTGTGGGAGATGTCGGGTCGAAGAATCCGCCGGGAACCTCGCTGGAACTCAGACTGCCGCCTACTACATCATATTCGGTTTTCTTGCCTTCCACGCTGACAGAACTTTTATCCTGATGGGCGGAAATGATGGAGTTACCTATCATGGCAGTAACGGAATGCTTGCCGAAGTCTTTCATGAAGGTCAATACATTCTCGAATGTTTGCTTGCGATAGTATGAGTTGTACTCGTAGTTATAAGGATAGAGGCTCGGCTCTTGTGCATTGGCTTCGTATTTGGCACGATGATAACGGTCGTTGTAGTAGTAACCGTCGTACGTATAGCTTGTTTTGAATGTAAGCCACGGGGCGAGGTTCATGGTCAGACCGATATTGCCGGTAATGTCGTAACCCGTATATTTTCTGTCTTTGTAATGGTCGTCTGCCATGACATTACGGTTGGTTGGGAATTCCATCTTGGTACCGTCTACCGACATGTCGGTCAGACCGTATCCGTATGTCTGGTTTTCGTCGTAAACGGGCACCAGTGGCGAAATGGAGTACATTTCTTTTAAGGAATACTGAGGCTGTTTGCTTTGTGTGACCTTGAAGTTCAAGCTCGCATCGAAATCAAAGATATATTTGTGTGCATTCAGTTTCAGACGGGCATTGTCCTGGATGTAAGAGTTACCTTTAAAGATACCCTTCTCGTCGGCATGGCCATAAGAAAGTGAATATTTAGCAACTTCAGAACCTCCGATGAGGTTTACATAATAGTTCTGTGCGATGCCGGTACGGAGCATTTCATCCTGCCAGTTTGTATCGGCACCGGTAGGGTTCTGTCCATTCTTGTACGTAAGATAAGCGGGCTTGTTTGTCCCTGCATTCTCGTACATCATGTTGTGCACTTTCAAGTAGCCGTCTGCATTGAGCATGTCGAACTTCTTGGCTACCGAGTTGACCGTCATATATGTATTAAAGGAAACTTTCAGTTCTCCTTCCTTTCCGTTCTTGGTAGAAACGATGACTACACCATTGGCGTCCACAGAACCGTCGATGGCAGCGGCGTCACCATCTTTCAGGATATCCATGGATTCGATCTCCTGCGGATTGATGGTGTGCCTGCATTACCTCCCGATTTCAATACGCTTGCACCGGCAATTTTACCTTGCAGTGCTTCGGTTGCGCTGGTAGTGGCACGCTTCATCAAATCTTCCGCTTTCACCGAAGAAATGGCACCGGTCATGTCGCTCTTCTTCATCGTACCGTAACCTACGACTACGACTTCATCCAGCATTTCAGAATCATCTTTCAATGCTATTTTGATGTTCTTCTGCCCGTTGAGGGGAATTTCCTGGGTTACATAACCCACATAAGAGATTACTATAGTTGCTTTAGGAGAGACTGTCAACGTAAAGTTGCCGTCAACGTCGGTGATGCAACCATTGCCGGTTCCTTTCTCCAAGATACTGGCACCGATAAGAGATTCTCCTTTGGTATCGGTTACGGTACCGGTTAGCTGGATGGTTTGCGCTAATGCACTTAGCGGCGCTAGACATACAAAGAGCAAAGCAAGTAGTAATGCTCTTTGCAAATACTGTTTAATTTTACCCATGTGTGATAAAGTTTTTTAAGGTTAATACTTTGTTTTTCACAAGGGCAAAGGAAGTGATATAATTATAAGGTTGACTATGACCTTTATCTATAAAATATCTACAAAGGAGGCTGAAAGCACTATTATTTAATCTACAAGATGATTGATAAATCGTTGAATAATAATATTTTATTGTAATATAATATATCTACAAGAGAGCTTTTCTCTTCGGCTTCGTTTTTAGAAGCTCTGGAGGTATTCAACCAAGTCTTCTTCTGTGGATAAGTTCAAGGATTTGCGTAAACGATACCGGTTCATATTGATTGTTTTGGGAATGGTGCCGGTTATCATGGAGATTTCTTTGGTTGACAGATTGACGCGCAATAGAGTTGCCAAGTATTTTTCGCCTTGCGTCAGATTAGGGTGTTTTAATGCAAGTCGGTCCAGAAATTCTTTGTTCTTTTCTTCTATATTCAGCAATAAGCTGCTGTTTGTCTTATCTCCGCTTTGATATTGGCTGATGAAGGCATTCACTTTTTTTAGGTGGGGAATGAGTGTTTGGTTATCCATCTTATAACCCTCTTTAATCATCCCACGTATCTTGTCGAGTAGCTCATTGCGGCTTCTTAGGAATACGGCAAAGCTGGTGACCTCCTGGCGGCTGTCATCCAAAGCACTCTGCACGTTTTTCAGTTCCATTTCTTGCTGTTGTAGTTTCAGTTCGGATACTTCGCGTTCGGAGAGTTCCAACTGATAGCGGGTTTCAATCAGTTGCAGGTCTTTTCTGCGTTTATACCATTTATATAGGAAGATACTGACAGCTAAACCGAGAATAAGTATGCTGCCCAAGAGCCATAGATTGCGTTTCAGCAATTCTATTTCATAGGTTTGTTCCTGCATTTCAGTGGCATGCTTCAGGTCCTGGTATCTTTTATAGGAAATTTCCTGCTCGATGTTACGCAGCTTGTTGCTGCTTTGCAGCGCTTTGCTCAGGTGCTGCATTTTCTCCAGGTATTTATAGGCTTGGGCATAGTCACCTATAGCTGCATATACCATGGACGAATATTCGTAATTGTCGCAAATCAGTTCGCGGGCTCCGATATTATGGGCATACTCGTAGGCTTTATGCAAGGCTTCCAGGGCTTTGGAGTATTGCTTGTCATAGTAATACTGTTTCCCCATGTTGTTGTAGTTTTCGCCAAGAGACCATTGGGCGTCCAGATTCTTGTTGATGGTGATGGCTTCCTGGATGAAAGAAAGTTTCTCTTCCGTATTTCCCTGGTACAGACAAAGGTTGTTCAGGTTGGTTGCAATCTCTTTCAGGTTTCGTTGGGCACGGTTGATGGCCAGCGCACGTTGGAAGAAACGCTCGGCAACGGTAAATTCGTTCATGAAGTGGTGCATAACTCCACGTTCGTTATAGCAACCGGCCACAGAAGTGGAATCACCAATGGCTTTGAATATGG
>ENA-ORHU01000046-ORHU01000046.1-human-gut-metagenome-genome-assembly--contig:-NODE-46-length-31254-cov-7.15074_pt1 | contig 31254 bp, 28 predicted proteins | sample MGYA00243022_ERZ508730 | MGnify/ENA primary metagenome ERZ508730 (study PRJEB26277, sample SAMN04329827) | human gut metagenome | biome: human-associated habitat | host: Homo sapiens | place: USA...
ACAAAGGCTAGTACCTTTAAACTCCACTCCAATACGTATAGACTCGACAGTCACAGCTTCATTATCCTTATCTTTGCCCAAATCAAAATATTCATGAAGGAACTGCCTGATATAAGGCATATTCTTCAAATCGTTTTTTAACTTACCTTTAATGTCAGCCATAATTATTTCTTTATAAACCGATTAATAACAGGAATCTGATGCAATGGAAAATCTACCTTTATGATGTATGCCACAAAGAGCATCAGCAACACCGTACGAACAGACAGTAACAAAAAAATGTTCTGAAAAGGAAGGTATTCCGATATACCAAACAATACAAGTGCCAATGCAACATATTTACCTATCGCTTTCAAATCATAATGAATGGGGTACTTCTTCTGCCCCACAAAGTAAGAGAGCAGCATAGCTACCGCATATCCGGCAAATCCCGCCCAGGCACATGCCATATAACTGTACAAGGGAACAAAAATCACATTAATCAAGATTAAAACGATGCAACCGGCAAATGAAAAATAGGCCCCCCACTTGGTCTCGTCAATCAGTTTGTACCAAAATGAAAGATTAAAGAAAATACCCATAAAAATTTCAGCCGCCATCACAATAGGTACCACCCGCAATCCTATCCAATAGTCGGGAGCAAGAATGTATTTCAATATATCCAAATAAAACATAACAGCCAAAAAAGCCAATAATGTGAAAATAATGAAGTACTTCATCGCCTGTGCATAAATAATCTTGCTATCCTTGTCCCGGCTCTTTCCAAACACAAAAGGTTCATAAGCATAACGGAATGCCTGAGTGAGCATTGCCATAATCATGGCAATCTTGCTGCAAGCGCCATAGATGGCAAGTTGCGTCTTGGCCTCCACCTTATCGGGATATATATGACGAAAAATAATCTTATCTGCCACTTGGTTCAAAATACCTGCCACTCCCAATATCAGAATAGGATAGGAATATATCAGCATTCGCTTCGCCAATGGCTTGTCAAAACCTCCGTTAAATTTGAGATAAGGAACCATCAGTACCATGATGACCGAGGTGCAAATCAAATTAAAGAAAAAGGCATAAAAAACATCACTACCCTTCATCACTACGTAATAAACTAAATTCAGAGTGATATTGAGCAGAATGAAAAGAAGTTTCAGAGCGGCAAAACGTATCGGACGTTTCTTATAACGCAGATAAGCAAACGGAATGCACTGAAACGCATCCATCGCAATTACCAGTGCCATCATGCCGATATACCAAGGATGGTCGTCATAGCCCATCATGCCGGCAACCGGATGAAGAAACAGCATACACAAAGCGGCAAAAACCAAAGAAGTACTTCCCACCATAAACAGAACAGTGGAATACACACGCTCAGAGTTTTCCGTCTCCTTATTGACAAAACGGAAAAAAGTAGTTTCCATGCCATAGGTCAGAATGACCATCAGCAGCGCAGTCCAAGCATAAACTTCGGTCACCACCCCATAACCTCCCGAAGCCGCAGACATAGCTGCTGCATAAATGGGCACCAGCAAATAATTCAGGAAACGCCCCACAATGCTGCTTAGTCCATATATTGCAGTGTCTTTGGCTAATGATTTTAATCCGGCCATATTTAATCATCAAATAATGTCTTCTGACTATTATAGATACTCCGTCCCAGATGGATGTAAGCGAGTTCTGTCACTTCTCGTCCACGAGGAGTACGTTTCAAGAAACCTTCCTTTATCAGGAAAGGTTCATAAACTTCCTCAATGGTACCGGGGTCTTCTCCCAAAGCAGTAGCAATGGTGGTCAAACCCACCGGTCCTCCTTTGAATTTATCGATAATAGTACACAAAATCTTGTTATCTATCTCATCAAGACCATAGCGGTCTATGTTCAAGGCCTCCAACGCAAACCGAGCTATCTCCACATCAATCCTGCCGGAACCTTTGACTTGCGCAAAATCCCTCACACGCCGAAGAAGTGCGTTGGCAATACGTGGAGTTCCACGACTGCGCGAAGCAATCTCACCCGCCGCCTGTACATCGCAAGGCACATTCAATATCTTTGCCGAACGGCGGATAATAGCAGTCAACACATCATCATCGTAATATTCCAAATGCAGGTTAATGCCGAAACGTGCACGAAGAGGTGCCGTAAGCAATCCGCTACGGGTAGTCGCCCCCACCAAAGTAAAAGGATTCAAGTCTAACTGAATGCTTCGAGCAGACGGTCCCTTGTCTATCATTATGTCAATCCGATAATCCTCCATGGCCGAATAAAGATATTCTTCCACAACCGGCCTGCGCCGAGGAATCTCATCAATAATCAGAACCTAGTTTGGTTCCTACCTGGTCAGGACTCCCGCCAAGTCACCGGGTTTATCGAGTACCGGCCCGGAAGTAACCTTAAAACCGACTCCCAGTTCATTGGCAATGATATTGCTTAATGTTGTCTTTCCTAACCCCGGAGGCCCATGCAATAAAACATGGTCGAGCGCCTCGGCCCGCAAGCGAGCAGCTTTGACAAATATACGTAAATTATCCACTACCTTATCTTGCCCACTAAAGTCAGAAAAATTTAATGGGCGTAAGGCATTCTCAAAGTCACGTTCTCTGCTTGTGAGCTGATGCTCACGTATATCAAAATTCTCTTCCATCTTTTTGTTTCTCGCACAAAGGTACAAAAGATATTATTATAATAGAAAGAAAGATCGAGGAATTCATTTTCAGTCCCTCATCCGTCCTTTATATAAATTCATTATTGTATAAATAATTAATTATTATGGGAGTTACACTAGGTAAGAAACAATTAAACAAAGGAAGAATTTCTCTTTATTTAAATTACAGTCACAACGGCAAGCGCCGTAAAGAGTATTTAGGCATTATTCTAGAACCGCCTGTCACACCGGAAGCCAGAGCGGAGAACAAGAATAAAATATTGATTGCTAAACAGATTCGAGCAAAAAAAGAGCTTGAATTCTTGTCTGTCGAATATGCCTTAAATAAAACTGCAGAAACATTTGAAGATATCCTGCCCGAAGCACCAAGTAACGGACCGGACTTTTTCCGCATCATGAATGAATACCTAAGCACTTATTATAAGAAAGATAAGAAAATGGTAAAATCAACCATTCTCCACTTACGCACATTTAATAAAAAGAAAATCTTACCAATCAACAAAATTACAAGAGAATTTTGTGTAGATTTTCTCGACTATTTAAGATCTAAACTCCGTGGCAATACCCCTATTGGCTATTTCAAGAAATTCAGAATGTGCATCAATAAATGTGTTGAAAAGAAGTTAATTTCTCATAATCCGACAAATGGGATACGGTTATCGCAATTTGACGAAGTAACAAAGGAGATACTGACATTAAAAGAGATACAAAAATTAGCTGTTACTTCCTGCCCAAATAATGAGGTAAAACGAGCATTTCTTTTTTCATGTTATTGCGGATTACGTTGGTGCGACGTCTATCAATTACGATATAAGGATGTTGACTTTCCGGCAAGAAGATTAACCATCATACAACAGAAAGTACAAACACATTCCAAAAGTGCCATCTTGCATTTAAACTTAAACCACACAGCTCTCAAACTTTTACAGAAATGTAATGGAGACAGAGAAGACTTGGTTTTCTCACTTCCCTCCTACTCATATACAATCAGAATTCTTCGTAAGTGGGTAATAGATGCTAATATACGAAAGCATATTACCTTCCACTGTGCAAGCCATAGTGTATTTTCTTTTTTCTTAAAAATCAATAGCTTACAAAATATCCCAGTTTGACAGGTAACGATTTAGAAACCAGCGAAAATCTGTATTCCACTTCGTTTTGCAGTAATTCAAAAGAACGCCTTTTAGCATTACAAAGATAGGCATTATAATTGGATTATAATAGGTTTTAGCCTACAAAAAGTGAATTCCATATATTTTTATTGCTCAATTACTGCTAACTTCACTAAAAATGAGTAATTTTGTACTTTAATAAGTATGAGTGTTACCATGGTTGTAAAAACAATAAAATTGACATCACTATTTGTCAATACTGAAAATTATAGATTTGAGCCTCTGTCTTCACAAAAGGAAGCGATAGACAAGATGGTAGAGGACCAAGGGGATAAATTATATTCTCTTGTAGACGATATTGTAACTAATGGTCTTAGTCCAGTCGATTTAATCATTGTAACGCCTAACGAAGATAACAACAAATATATAGTACTCGAAGGTAATAGGAGAAAAAAATCATTAAAATTATTAAACAATCCAACATTAATTGATGACAAGTACATTTCTTTAAGGAAAAAATTTCAGAAATTGCAAAAAGAAAATCCTAATGCTATTTCTGAATTGAAGAATATTGCTTGCGCTGTTTTTGAAAACCCAACGGAAGCTGATATTTGGATAAAACGTAAACACTCGGGAGAGCTGAATGGTATCGGTACAGTTACTTGGAATGCTCAACAAAAGCAAAGATTCGAGGAGAAGACAGAAGGAAAATCATCGATTCCATTGCAAATTATCACTTTATTGAAATCACAAGATAATGTTTCTGATACGATTAAGGATTCGTTATCCAAACTAAATATTACCAACCTGCAACGTTTGATGTCAGACCCTTATGTTAGAGAACACCTTGGTTTGGGAATTAACAATGGAACTTTAGTTTCAAAGGTTGAAGTGTCAGAAGTCGTCAAGGGGCTTATAAAAGTTGTTACGGATATTCTTAATCCAGAATTCAAAGTTTCAGAAATCTATAATAGAGAAAAAAGGAAGCAATATATTGACAATTTTGACACGAACCAAAAGCCAGACCTATCTAATGAAGCGTCTGAACAATGGAGTGTTCAAGATATTGTAGACAATAAAGGGCAGGTATTAATAAATAGTGAACGCAGAGAAATAAAAAAGGCTAATAATCAGAAAGCTAGAAACAGAGCTGGCTTAGTGCCCAAGACTTTGATTTTGCATATCAACAACCCCAAAATCAATAAAATTTTTGAGGAGTTAAAACATATCCAAGTTAAAACATGTCCTAATGCATCTTCTGTACTGCTGAGAGTGTTTTTAGAATTGTCAGTTGATGCTTATTTGGAAAGATATGATTTGGTAAAAAACAATGCTATAACTGCGTGTTCTTCCAAAGAGGATTTGAACGGGAAAGTTTGTAAAGTATTAAATCATATGACCCAATTAGGAACAATGAGTAATGATTTATCTAAAGGTATAAGGTCTGAAATAAATGATAAAAATTCAGTCCTATCCATTGAATCCTTGAATGCATATGTTCATAATGAGTTTTTCTATCCTAAAGCAGACAATTTGATTATAGGATGGGACAACATAGAAAGTTTTTTTATCCAATTATGGGAATCTATAAATAAAGAATGACATTATGGAGTTTTTATCACCTTTAAGATATCCCGGTGGAAAGGCAAAAGTCGCTGATTTCGTACAGTGTTTAATCAAAGAAAATGCATTGCTTGATGGTACTTATGTTGAGCCATATGTAGGAGGTGGTTCTGTTGCTTTATCCTTGCTCTTTAATGAATATGTTAGTGATATATATATAAACGATAAAGACATATCTATTTATGCCTTTTGGTATAGTGTTCTTAATAACACGGATGCTCTTTGCCAATTAATTAAGGATACTCCCATAAATGTCGAAACATGGTTTAAGCAAAAAGAGTTTCAGCAGAATAAAGAAAATAGAAATGTTGATTTATTAAATTTAGGGTTTTCCACTTTCTTCCTAAATAGAACAAATCGTTCAGGAATTTTAAAAGCTGGAATCATAGGTGGATACGACCAAACTGGAAATTACAAGATTGATGCGAGGTTTAACAAAGAAGATTTGATAAAAAGGATTCAACGTATAGCAGACTACGCGGAGAGAATTCATCTAACAAATGACGATGCTGTTACTTTAGTGCAACGATTAAAAGATGAATTACCTTACAATACTCTATTATATTTAGACCCGCCATACTATATAAAAGGAAAAGGGCTTTATCTGAACTACTATAATGACACAGACCATCAAAACATCGCAAATGCTATAGGTGCAATAGTAAATTGTAAGTGGATTGTCTCTTATGATAATGTGCCATTCATAACCAACCTATATTCAAAATATAGGCAACAATGTTTTGAATTGAATTATAGTGCGAGTAACTCAGGAAAAGGTGAAGAAATAATGATATTTTGTGACGATATAGTTATTCCCAAACACAAATTATTTAATCATTCAACAAAGTGAAAATAACTCACATTCATATCGAAAGGTTTCGAGGCTTCCAAAATGAAGACTTTGAAGTAGGCTCTCAATTAACAGCAATTGCAGGACAAAACGGAACTCAAAAGTCAACATTACTGGGTATTGTAACACAAACCTTCACTCTTAAGCCTGAGGATCCAATGAGAGCGGAAAAACCTTTGTGTGGTGGTAGCTATATTTCTGCATTCAAAGATAAGTTTAGATTATCGCCCATTTTTGATAGACCTAAAGGTCATGAATGGACCATTTCTTTTGATATAGGAGTAGATGACTTTACTGTCGAAAGCATCAAACGTACTGGAGACCCTAATGTGCGATTTTGGAAGAAAGGAGCAAGGCAAGAAGGGGATGGATATATCTCCTTTCCCACAATCTTTTTAAGTTTAAAGCGGTTAGTTCCTATGGCAGAGGAGGCCAAGATTATAACTGATGACACATTATTAACTCCAGAGGAACTAAGTGAGTTTAAACAATTACACAATAAAATTCTAATAGTACAAACTCCCATTTCTTCTGCAACAACAATAACCTCAAAAAATAAGCAATCTATAGGCGTATCCACTGAATTATACGATTGGAATCAAAACTCTATGGGACAAGATAATCTGGGCAAAATTATCTTGGCATTATTTTCTTTTAAAAGATTGCATGACAAATATCCCCAACAATATAAAGGTGGAATTCTTGCCATTGATGAGATGGATGCTACAATGTATCCAGCGTCTCAAGTTGAGCTATTAAAGATTTTGCGCAAATATGCGTCTAAACTTAATTTGCAAATTTTATTTACTACTCATTCAATGTCTCTTCTTAAGGTTATGGACGATTTAGTTCAAGAAGTAAGTAAACAAGAAGAAACAGCTAAGTAGGTAAAGATTCTTTATCTAAAGAAAGTCGATGACAAGATAACAATCAAACAAAATGTAGATTTTAAAGGTATTAAATTGGATTTGAATGTTGTTGCAGAAGGAAAAAAACGTAAGAAAAACAAAATTACTGTATATACAGAGGATAATGAAAATATATTATTCGTTAAAGCTATTTTAAAGACTAAAGCATCTATATTAGATTTTGTAGATGTAACTCTGCCGTGTTCAACCTTAACTGAACTTGTAAATAAAAACATACCTGCATTTAAACACCCATATTCTATCATCATATTGGATGGAGATGTTAGGATGAATAGGGCGTATCTTAAGAAAATAAAAAATGCAGATAACATTTTAATATTGCCAGGGAACAACTCTCCTGAAAGACTGCTGGCATCCTATTTGTATAATCTCTCTGATGCAGATCCATTATGGGGCAATATAGCAAATGGATATACCAAACAATTATGTTTCCGAGACTATACTATGGAACAAATAAATGCAGGAGGTGAGTTGGGGCGTCAAGATGCAAAAAAATGGTTTAATGGTCAGTTGGAATATTGGGGACGAAATGGTAATAAGGTTTTTAATCCCTTTTTACGTTCGATTCCTATCGAAGTACAAGAGTTTAAAAGAAATTTTGAAAATATGATAAAACGGTATATTTATGACTAAACTTCCGGTGACCACAATAAAGGAGCTTAAATGCCGAAAGTATTCTTTGGGTTCTTGGTCGATATATAATCAGAATCAGACTTTCTCTTTCATTAACCGAATAAGATACTGTTTCTTTTAGAGCTTTTGCTCAGGCACACTCAGTGAAACAGTGTCTGATTATCAGTTATGATTGCTTGAATTTATATTTAAGTCCATACTCTTCAAGTTTACTGTATAGTGTAGCTCTGCTTATTCCCAACAGTTCGGCGGCGGCACTCCGGTTGCCGTTTGTCTGCTTTAACGCACGCATTATCCGCTCCTTATCCTCCGCATCATTGCGCAGGGCGAAGCTGACAGGTGAGGTCGGTTTCGTCACGGCAAGTTCAAGATGCTCTTTCGTGACCACACCTTCCTGAGCCTGCAACACGGCTCCCATGATTTTCTGCCGAAGCTCCCGCACGTTGCCCGGCCATGCGTGGGTCAGCAACGCTTTACGGGCTTCGGAACTGAAACCGCTCACATTGCACTCCAGTTCCTTGTTGGCTATCTCGCGGAAGAACTCCGCCAACGGCATGATGTCCTCCTGACAGTCACGCAAGGGCGGCACGGTTATCACGAAGTCTTGCAGACGGTAGAGTAAATCCTGCCGGAAACGCTTTTCGCTCACTGCCGCCTCCAGATCCTCGTTGGTGGCGGCGATGATGCGGACGTTGAAACTCTTGTCCGATTTGTCACCGACCGGGCGATACCGCCTCTCCTGTATGGCACGGAGCAACATCTGCTGGGTCTCCAACGCAAGGTTGCCCACCTCGTCAAGAAACAGCGTGCCTCCTTCCGCCTCATGGAAATATCCTTTCTTGGTGCTGTCCGCACCCGTGAACGCGCCTTTGACGTGTCCGAAGAAAGCCGACGGCGCAAGTTCTCTGGATAGCGAACCGCAGTCCACCGCCACGAAGGGCTTGCCAGCCCGTTTGCTCTTGTCGTGCAGATGGTGGGCGATATGCTCCTTGCCTGTGCCGTTCTCTCCGAATATCATCACGCTCATGTCGGTGACGGCTACCAACTTTATCCTGTGCATGATTTTCTGAAAGGCGGAACCTTCACGGGCGAAAACGGGCATCCGGCTGTGTCTCGACTGACGCTCTTTCTGTATGGAGCGGATAAGGGGGACGAGTTTGTCCTCTATCAGTTTCTTCGGAATATAGTCTATCGAACCGAGTTTCATGCTTTCGACTGCCGTATGCACTTCGGCGTAGTCGGTCATTATGATGAACGGCTGCATCTTTCCCTCCTTGCGCATCCAGCGCAGCAGGTCTATTCCGTTGCCATCGTTTAGGCGCAGGTCAGAAACTACTATATCATCATCCGTTGCCTGTTGCAGATGTTTCTTCGCTGTTGACAGGTGGTAAGCCTTCACGGTACTGTATCCCTCCCGTGCCAGCAGATTGCAGACATATTCGCAATACACGATGTTATCCTCCACCACGATTATTCTTGTCTTATCCATTTTCGTATTTTCTCCTTTCCTCCTTTGCCAACTGTATAATCTCCGCTCCTTTATCCAACACGGTGGTCACGGAATTACTTAACGCCTCGTTATCGGACTTATCCTTTCCATGAAGCACACCATAAAGCACCTTCAGCGGCTGGTCGGCACGGAGTATCTCCCACGAACTGCGTAAGTGGTGTGTCAAGGCATCAAGTTCTTGCAGATCGTTTCGCATTGCCGCATCCCGTACCGCCTGCATTTCTTTCTCGGTTTCCGTTATCAGTTTTTCCAGCATGACAACTTCATTGCCGTAGGACAACAAGGCGGAAAAATCCGGTTTACCGTCCTGTGTCGCTTTAATGGCGCACTTGTCGGAAATTTCCAGCAGTTCCGATATGGAGAATGGTTTGAACAGGCATCCGGCAAAGCCTCGTTCCAAAAGTTCCTCCGCATCGCAACTGCCCGAAGCGGTTGCCACGACCACGGGGATTGTCTGTGAATTGCCAACATTGGACGATCGGAGCAGTTCCAGCAGCTCGAAGCCGTTTATGCCGGGCATATTCAAGTCCGTCAGCAACAAGTTGTATTCTTTTCGGCGTATCATTTCCATCAGTTCCGCCGCATCGGTGCAAGTGTCGCAATGTATTCCCTCCTGTGCATACATCTCTTTCAACATCAGGAGCAGCACCTCATCATTGTCGATGGCGACAACATTGAGGTTTCTCTCCTCCCGGTGGATATAAGTCTGTATCTCTTTTTCCGGTATTTCTTCGGCTTTCTGCATGGGTATTTCCACTGTGAAACGACTTCCTTTCCCTTTCTCGCTTTCCAAATGGATTTTGCCGTCAAGCATCGCCACTATGTTATGCACGATGGCAAGTCCAAGTCCGAAACCGTCTTTTGCGGCGGCGTTTGAGAGGCGTTCAAATGCCCCAAATACACGTTGCTGTTCATCTTCTGTCATGCCTGTGCCTGTATCCTCGAAAATCAGTGTCAGCACTCCGTTGGTATAATCGATAGTCAGCGACACACCGCCTTTCTCCGTGAACTTGATGGCATTTGACAGCAGATTGTTTCCAATTTGGATGATTCGCTCCTTGTCGGTCAGTACAACCGCATCGTTTCAGTTCTTTACGGTCAAGGAAAGCCCCTTGTTCATGGAGACGGGCATGAACTCCGTTTCAAGGGTATGCGTGATTGTGGAGATGCGGCAGGGCAACAGTTTGGGCTGCTCCTTGCCGTTGTCCAAGCGGAAGAAGTCCAGCAGGGTGTTAAGCATATCCCGCATACGGTCGGAAGATTGTTGTATGCTTTGAAGAAAATTCACATTGTTCTCCTTGCTGCACTCTTTCTGTAACAGCTCAGTATAACCTGTTATTGCCGTTAGTGGTGTGCGCAGTTCGTGGGTGATGGTATGTACCGCTTTCTTCCTTGATGCTATCAGTGCCTCGTTCCGTTGTACGGATTGTTCCAGTTGCCCTATCAAATCCGTTGTCTTGCGCTTGTATTGTTTGATACTCTTTGCATCACGGTGTATGATGATGTAGGAAATTAACAACAGCAGAAGGACGAATCCCATTAAACCGCCTACCTGCATAAATGACTTTCCACGCATGGCAACTATTTCGTCTTCCCGCCCTTGCAGGTCGGCTTGTACCTTATTTTCTATTTGACAGATTAGCCCCTTCAACTGCCTGTTAAGATCTGCATTGCGGGCGGCAAGACTGTCGGCTTGTTCCGACAATCGACGGCTTTGCTCTTTCTGTTCACTGACCATGCTTCTATTGGGTGAACGAAGCGTAGTTGTTGTTGTCGGCGGCTTCGTTTCCTCTTTTTTGCCGAATATGCCCAAGAACCCTTTTCGTTTCGGTTTCTTGGGCTGTTCCTGCATACTTGTCTGAACAATGAGAGGTACTTGACTGGCAATCTTCTTGTTGATGGATTGTTGTTCGTCTATTAACCGAACAATCTGAAACATCTGCCGTTCCTTATCTTCCAAAAGACTGCGCACACTGTCAATACGTCCAATTACATGAGTTTCATTGAACAGGCACAATGTGCTGTCCAATGCAATGCGTTGGGCATGGTAATTCTCCAAATCCGTTTCGTCCCAATCCAATGCAGTTTCTCCTAATAGCGAAAACTCTATCAGTTGGATATGAATACGGTTTACCTCCTTCCTGAATTCATCTATATGCCGGTTGCCAACCTCCAATGCTTCCACTTCCTGCCATTCATTATGACAAGTAAATGCAATGGCTACTACTATTAGAATTATGAAAGTGTGACTTAATGCTATTGCCTTACGTACAAATTCCATCTATTCTCTTACGAATTAAAATCGTCCTCCTCCCAACGCGTGATAAAGTTTGATTACACTTTGTATGCGTTCAAAACGAGTTTGCAGCTGTTGCACTTCCGCTTCAAGGAGAGATTGCTGGGCGGTCAATACTTCCAGATAGGTAATATTGGAATGACGCATCAGTGATTCTGTTTTCCGCACGGCATCGCATAATGTTTCCACCTGCCGAGCATTGATTTCAAGTTGCGATTTCGCAGTCTGCCATGCGGTCAAAGCATCGTTTACCTCTTTGCCTGCGTTCAACAAAGAGTGTTGGAACAGTAACTTCGCTTCTTCCTGGCGGATTTGGGCAGTCTTCAGGTTGGCGATGTTTGCGCCTCGATTGAACAAGGGCTGTGTCAGGGAACCGATGGCATTGAGCAACCATTGTCCGGGATTGGTGATTATACCGCCACCGTTATTGGTCCATCCAAGTGTTCCCGAAAGGGTGATATGGGGGTAGAATGCGGCACGTGCCGCATTGGTTGTGTAGAACGCCTGCGCCAGTTCCATTTCTGCCTGACGCACATCGGGACGGTTGGAAAGTAACTGCAAGGGGACTCCGATAGAGACGGTATCGGGGAAAGCTGCTTCGACCAGATTACTTCGTGCTATTGAGTGTGACGGCATGGCAAGTATTGCAAACAAGGCGTTTTCTGTTTCGGAGATGCTCTTGCGGATGGATAATAGGGACGATTCGAGCTGCATCACGTTCGCTTTTGCCTGCAATACACCGGCTTCGTTTGACTGTCCGGCTTTTTTCAATGCTTCGAGAGTGCGCACGGTAGTCTGCCAGTTTTCAAGGGTGCGGTGGCTTATTGCCATTTGCGCGTCGAGCATGGCAAGGGTATAGTAACTGTCGGCAATAGTGGCGACAAGCTGAGTCTGTACGGCTTGCCGGTAATCACGGCTTCCTTGCAAGGCGGCAGCGGCACCACGTTTTGCAGCTGTGAGGTTGCCGAAGATGTCCAGTTCCCAGCTTGCTGTCGCTCCTGCATTATATGTCTTTGCCGTTGCTCCATCGTGCTTGCCGGCATTACCTTCGGCATTCAGTCCGAGTGAGGGTAGATAGGAGAGTTTAGCTGTCAGCAAGGCGGAGGCTGCCGCTTCCACCCGTAGCCGTGCCACATTGAGGTCTGTGTTTCGGTCAAGTCCTGTTTCAATCAAGGACTGAAGTTTAGGGTCGGTAAACATTTCCCGCCACGACAGGGAGGCCAGAGTGGTGGTATCGGCGTCTGCCGGAAGGGTGCTATACAGATTCTCCATCGAGAGGTCGGGGCGATGATACCGGCTGTACGTGCCACAGCCGGTAAGCATCCATCCTGACAATATGATATATATTGCTGTCTTTTTCATTTAATTATGCTTAATACGTTCTTGGATATATTGGAAGACGATGAACAATGAAGGCACGAGGAACAACAGAGCCAATGTACCTACAATCATTCCGCCGATTACACCTGTGGCAAGCGAACGGCTACCGTTGGCACCCACTCCGTGAGCCAGCATCAGCGGGATAAGGCCGAACACCATAGACAACACGGTCATCAGGATGGGGCGCAGACGGACTTTTGCCGCACTGTATGCCGCTTGTGCCAGTGTCATGCCTTCCGACCGCCGCTTGCCTGCATATTCGGTAAGCAGGATGGCGGTCTTGGCAAGCAGGCCGATAATCATAATCAGACCGGTCTGCATGTAGATGTTGTTCTCCAGACCGAAGAGCCATGCGAACAGGAAACTGCCCATCAACCCGCAAGGCACTGCCAGCAGAACCGCAAAGGGAATAAACACGCTTTCGTACAAGGCACACAGAATCATATAGACCAGGACCATACAGAGCAGGAATATCAGCGTGGCATTGTTGGTTGTCTTGCTCTCCTCGCGCGAGATGCCGCCAAACTCGTAGGTGTAATTTGCCGGGAGAACCTTGCGTGCCGTCTCACTGATGGCTTCGAGCACCTGCCCCGAACTGTAACCCCGGGCCGGAGACCCATTGATGGAGATGGCATTGAACAGGTTGAAGCGGGTGAGGTCTGACGGACCGTTGGTCTTGGTCAGACGCACGAACCGGCTCAACGGTGCCATGCCGCCATCAGAGGTGCGTACATAGATATGATGAATGGACTCTGCATTCACACGGTATTCCGCCGGAGCCTGCATGGTGACGTGGTAGAGCTTGGAGAAGCGATTGAAGTCGGAAACATATTGTCCGGTATAATAGCCCGACAGGGTGGAAAGCACCTCTGCGGGCGACACTCCCGACTGCTCGCATTTGGCGGCGTCGATATCCACCCAGTATTGCGGATAGTCTGTGGCAAAGGAGGAATAGACTTCGCCTATTTCGGGCCGCTGCGACAAGGCCGCGACAAACTTGTCCGCCTCTTTCTTGATTGCTGTAATGTCTCCGCCTGCCTTGTCCTGCAAGTAGAGCTCAAAGCCGTTCCCCATGCCATATCCGGCTATCATTGGGGGCGACATGGCAAACACCGTGGCATCAGGGATGTCGGAGGTGGCGGCATAGATTTTTCCGATGACGTCGTTGACCGACTGCCCCTCTCCCTCACGCTGTTCCCAGTCTTTGAGTGTCACGAAATACATGGCCTGCGACGGACCGGAACCGCTGAAAGAGAAGCCGGCAACCGCACCGTTGTATTCTATCTCGCCGATACTGTCGAGGCGGCTGTTGATGCGCTCCATCACCTTGACGGTCTGCGCCATTGACGTGCCGGGCTTCGTATTCATGCTCACCATGACCGTTCCGGTGTCTTCTTCGGGGATAAGGCCCGTCTTGGTGGCGTTGACCAGCAGCACCAGCAATACAAAGGACACTGCTATAGAGCTCCACATCAGCCACCGGCGGTGGAGGATGAACATCACTCCACGCACATAGCGTCGGCTCAGACGGTAGAAAACGGCATTGAACGCCTTTCGGAAACGGGCTGCAAAGTTGTCCTTTGTATTGCCGTGCTCGTCGATATAGGGCTTCAGCAACAGGGCGCAAAGTGCCGGTGAGAGGGTGAAGGCATTGATGGCCGAGATGCCCACGGCAACCGCCATCGTGATGCCGAACTGCGCATAGAAGGCTCCCGAAGTGCCGCCCATCATGGCAACGGGAAAGAACACTGCCATAAAGATGATGGTAGAGGTCAGAATGGCCGATGAAACGTCTTTCATGGCATCATCGGCCGCAAGCACCGCCGACTGGTAGCCCTCATCAAACTTCGCCTGCACCGCTTCCACCACCACGATGGCATCGTCGACCACGGTGCCGATGGCAAGCACAAGCGCAAACAGGGTGAGCAGGTTGATGGAAAAGCCTATCATGGACATCACGGCGAACGTGCCGATGATGGAAACGAAGATGGATATGGCAGGAATAAGCGTTGACTTGATGTCCTGCAAGAATACATATACCACTACGATAACCAGCAGTATCGCCTCCAGCAAGGTGCGGATGACCGAGCGGATGGAGGCATACAGAAACTTGTTGGTGTCGGTAAGCACTACGAATTCCGCTCCTTCGGGCAGGTCACGGTCCAGTTCGTGGAGCACTTCGTGAATCTCGTTGATGGTGCTCGACGCATTGGACCCTGCCTTCTGGTTTATCATCATCATGGCTGCCGGATGGCCGTTCACTTGGGAGGAGTAGTTGTAGTATTCATCGCCCAGCTCCACATCGGCAACCTCTTTCAGCCGAAGCACGTTGCCACCCGGCAAGGACTTGACTACCAGTTCGCCAAACTCATCGGCACCGGACAAGCGTCCGCGGTACTTCATTGTGTATTCGTTGGCCGTGGGGTGATTGGCACCGAAGGAGCCGGTGGCGGCTTCGATGTTCTGCCGCGCGAGTACGGCGGATATGTCGTCGGGTATGAGCCCGTATTGCGCCATACGGTCGGGCTTCAGCCAGAGGCGCATGCTGTAATTGGAGCCGAACAGTTGCGCCTTTCCCACGCCGCTGATGCGCTTCAGTCGCGGTTCGACATTGATTTTCATGTAGTTGTTCAGAAACGTCTGGTCGAAGCGGTCATCGGGCGAGTAGAGGGCAAAGGTCAGCAGCTCGGCATTCTGCTGCTTTTCGGTGGTGACACCGGTCTTGGTGGCTTCTGCCGGAAGCTGGCTCAATGCGGCGTTCACACGGTTCTGCACGTTCACGGCTGCCATGTCGGCATTGGCTCCTTGCTTGAAGTAGATGTTGATGGAGGCGTCTCCCGTGTTCGATGCCGTGGAGGTCATATAGGTCATGTCTTCCACGCCGTTGATGGCTTCTTCCAGCGGCACTATCACGGCTTTCTGCACGGTTTCGGCGTTGGCTCCGGGATAGGATGCCCATACATTGATGGTGGGCGGGGCGATGTCGGGATATTGCTCCACCGGCAGGGAGAACATGGCGATGACGCCCAACAGCACAATCACCACCGAGATAACGCCCGAGAACACCGGGCGGTCTATAAAAAATCGTAGCTTCATTTCGTTTCGTCTTTAGGGGTTATGCTCATGCCTTCTCTCACCAGTCCCACGCCTTCGGCGATGAGGGTGTCGCCGACCGAGAGACCTTCTTTTACGATAAACCGGTTGCCATCGTTCAGGCGGTCCACCGTGAGATAGGCAGCTTCCGCCCGTCCGTTTTTCAGTCGGTAGGCGATGATTTTGTCTTGCAGTTCCACGGTGGCGGTCATGGGAATGGTGATGGCATCCGTTTGGGGGTTCCGAAGGACGATGTTGCCGATGCTGCCGCTCAGCAGTTCGCGTTCGGGATTGGGGAACAGGGCTTTGATCTGCACCGCTCCGGTCGCAGGGTCCACCACACCGCTTACGGTCTCGATGCGTCCCTTCGCTTTGTACAGACTACCGTCGTTGAGTTGCAGGCTCACTTCCGGCATCTTGGCTATCAGGCTGTCAATCGAGCCGTAGCGAGTGGATAGGTGTCGCAGCATGTTTTCCGACACGGAGAAGTAGGCATACATCTCCGCATTGTCGGACACGACCGTGAAAGGCTGCTCCATGTTGGGACTGACAAGCGCACCGATGCGGTAGGGCAATGTGCCTACCACGCCGTTACTCGGACTTTTGATTTCAGTATAAGAGAGGTTGTTTCGTGCATCCGCTTCCTGCGCCTCGGCCTGTTGGAGTTCGGCAAGTGCCACAGCTAGTTGGTTTCGGGCAAGAGAAAGGTCGTATTCGGATATTACCTTCTCATCAAACAAGGCTTGCTTACCTTGCAGTTCGATTCGTGCCGTTTCCGCTTTTGCCCGTGCTGCGCTGACATTAGCCAAAGCTGTGCGTAAGGCTGCCAGATAGGGTGTTTGGTCTATCACTGCCAGTACTTGCCCTGTCGTCACCCGTGTGCCCTCCTTCACGCATAGACGCGTGATGCGGCCGGATATTTGCGGCATGATATCCACATCTTGTCGCCCGCGGATAGTGGCGGAATAAGATTCGGATATTTCCACCGGCATGGACGATACTGTTATGACCCGATAACTCGGTACCGCATCCTGCTTACCGTCCTGCTTGCATCCAGTCGACAGAAACAGCATGACGGCAAATGCGGCGAAATTAATGATAATGAATCGCTTGTTCATATTCTTTTCTTGTTCTTAATTATTCGTAATTGATTTAGCACTGATTGAATTCCATTCTTTTTTTAGAATGGAATAAACACGGGTATCTTCATATTTCGGGGTGCCGTTAGGATTGTTTATAAATGTCACAAATTCCTTGAAGCATCCTTCGCGGCGCATACCAAGGCGTTCGCATAAGCGTTTGGAGCGAATATTGTCATCTTCCACAAATCCATAGATACGCCGTGCACCCGCCTCCCGAAAAAGATAATCCAACAATCCGATAACCGCTTCACGAGCTAATCCTTTGCCCTCAAAACGTTTGTTGAAATGCCAGCCCACATTGTAAGTATCTTCATTTTCACGCAAAACGAAAACATCACCGATTATAAAGTCCTCCTTTTTCAAACTCACTGCATAGCGTTGCATATCTTTTTGGGAATACTGCATATATACGAATGCCGCCTCTTCAGAACAAAGGCGGTCGGCGGCAAAGCAATTCACACGAGGATTTGAAAGATATTCCAAAAGTCCAACAACGTCTCTCTTTTGAAAGTCTCTGATTACAAGACGTTCTGTTTCAATTTTCATACACTTTTTTTTGAGATGCAAAATTATACCCCTATAAAAGTTCTTGCAATTCAAAGAGTATCGAAGCGGATAAATTAAAGTCCGAACTATCCAAACTGACAGTTAAGACCGAAAAAAGGATAATCTTTCAAGTGCAGATCGGTTTTAACAAATACAATGTGTATTTCACCAATAGTTATTATCGTTTCGATAGTAATTTTATCCGTTTCAGCCTGTTTATCCTATCAACCAAAGGAGTAAAGCCTTATCTTTGCCGAATCAAGAGTAACTTTGCACCCGATATGACCCAAGTGAAAATGAAAATAATGAGTTGGAAGAACGGCCTGTTGCTATCTGCCGTCTCCTATGTATTCTACCTTGTCATGTGGTTTATACTCGATGACAAGACCATCGACCAATTGCCGGGAATGACAATCGCTGATTACATGGTCGATTTTCTGCTGTGTATGCTTTTTACCTACATATCCTTAGGATTCTGTTTTCTGGTCTTCAGGGTATTGCCGTTCAGGACATCCTACGTGTGGGGAATGGTCTAGGCATCCTGCCTAATGGCACTGAACAATATCGTTGCGTTCGGTATGATAACCTTGTTCAATTTCCTATGGGACGAAACCGACAACGGGCTTCTCGACGAACTCCTCAACATGAAAGGCGCATACACCTTTGCCATGTTATCTACCTTCCTGTCAGGCGTCTGTGCCAGCTCCTTCTACCTTCAGTCTTACATCAAGGCGCGCGACGAGAAACAAGCACTCGAAATGGCGCTGATGAAGGAAAAAGAGATCGCCTTGCAGTCGCAACTCAACTCGCTGAAACTGCAAATCAACCCGCACTTCATGTTCAACAACTTCAACAACCTGCTGAAACTGATTGAGGAAGATACCGAGCTTGCCGGAAAATTCCTGAGTAACCTATCGAAAGTGTACCGATACATCATCACCAATCTGGACCGCAATCTGATACCCGTTGCCGACGAAATCAAGTTTCTTGATTCATACTTGTATTTGATGAAAGTACGCCACAACGAAGGGGTCATTGCAAAAGTAAGTCCGGGCGTCAGACAATGCAAAGGTTTTCTTCCTCCGGCTGTATTGCAGCTTCTTGTAGAAAACGCAATAAAACACAACAGCTTTTCATCTGAACATCCGTTGGTTATCAACATAAAGTTGTCCGATGATTACATAACCGTCTGCAACCTGAAACGACCTTTGATGTCCCCAATCGAATCAACCGGTTTAGGACTTAAAAATATCATAGAACGATATGCTTTACTTTGTGATAAAAAGGTCAAGATAGAGAATGCCGAAAACTTCTATTCGGTAAGTCTGCTCATCATAAAAAACATCAACCCTTATGAAAATACTGATTCTTGAAGACGAACAGCGCAATGCCAAACGCCTCATAAGGCTGCTGAACGATATTGACAGAACATTTATTGTTGAAGGTCCGCTTGCCAGCATCAAAGAAACAGTCGAATTCTTTCAATCTGGCAAAACCACAGACCTCATCCTTGCTGATATCCGGCTAACTGACGGTTTGAGTTTCGAGGCTCTTAAACATGCCCAGGCAACCGTTCCCATCATATTTACCACCGCATACGATGAATATGCAGTACAGGCATTCAAGTTCAACAGTTTTGACTATCTTCTGAAACCGCTGGATCCGGATGAACTTGAAGCGGCCATTGACAAGGCAGTCAAAGCCGGAAAGAATTATACCGACGAAAACTTGCAACAGCTTTTTGACGCCTTACAGAAGAGCAAGTTCCGTTATAGGGAGCGTTTCCTGCTTCCTTATCGTGACGGATATAAGACCGTGCGAGTTTCGGACATCAACCATATCGAAACAGAAAACAAGATTGTACATCTTCGTCTCAACAATGGCACTTCCGAAGTGGTCAATGTGTCAATGGATGAACTTGAACACCAACTGAACCCGGACTATTTCTTCCGGGCAAACCGCCAATATATCATCAATGTAGAGCACGTTTTGTTCCTCGGTAATTATTTTGGAGGAAAGTTGATTGTCCGTTTGAAAGGTTATCCGAAGACGGAAATACAAGTGAGCAAGGAAAAGGCGCAGAGGCTTAAAGAATGGATTGACAGGTAGACTATTCTTGCAAAAAGAGTATCAAATATATTTAGTTTGTAAATCAAGTATCTAGATTTCTATTTATCAGTTAGAAAGCCAGATACTTGATTCTACTATATTTTCATCCCTTTCAGTTAGTTCTTATTCTTAACAGATGTCCGACAATGACATGGTCGGCAATGAAGTTACCCGTCGGACTTCGTTCACTTGCCGAACTGCGAACCAAAGGGACATCCAGCTATACCATAGAATCATCCCGTCTTTGTTGCCACTTAGCCTCCATTTCTCTTGAAAGCTCCATTATCTCCCGGCTCAGCTTCACAAGGTCGATGGTGCACTCCTCCAGCTTGTAGAGCAACGCCATCGCCTTCTTCTCCGAGAAGTGGATGCGCAGCTCCTTGACGACCTGATTGTAGTTCGTGCCTATGCCACGGAACTGGGCATGGAAATCCGACAGCTTGGTGTAGTAGTCCACCAGCGTCTTGTCCACTTTCAGCACCTTGAACTTCTGTCCGAAGAAGTGCGCCTTGAGAAAGACGGCTTTCGCGTACACGTTAGATTCCTCGTACATCGTCAGGAATCTGTTCCATTCCACATCATCGAAGCGCACCATCACGCAGTGCGTCTTCGGGTTCAACTTGGGATTTCTCCCGTACTTGCTCTTCTTTTTCATACTTCTTATTTTTTCAATTTTATGGCTTGTCCATTGTTTAATCTTTGATTAATGAACCCCGAAATTATCCGACTGCGGAGGATAATTCTGCCCACGGCGGTGAAGGTGTTTTCAGTTACTTAGAATTATTCGGGTAACTGAAAATATATCTTGCTATGTCTTTGAAGACATAACAATCCTCCGCTTGTCGGATTGTTTTCCGAGTGTAATCACTCATCTTGGGTATCGGTTAAGCCGATGAAGTGTATTCACCAGCCTAACCGACTTTCTGTAATCCCGTCAGAGCTTGCGCCACTGCTCGATGTCGTTCCGATAGGTGTCGAGGTGCAGGCGGACGAGGTTTTCAATCAGCCCCGATGCGCTCATACCCTTTCCTCCGAGGAAGCGGACAACCCTGTCCAGTTCGTCACGCACCGTCTCGCTGACAAACACGGGCTTGCGGTTGATAATCTTGGGGACTTGGAGATAGGTGGCGCGGTACTCCTCCAGCGACAGCCTGCGCTGCTTGCTGCTGACACGCTTCTGCGGCATTGCTGTTTCCCCGACCGCCTCACTTGACGGTTCATCCGCCATAGCGGTCTCCGTTTCTTCCGTGACGGTCTTGCCGGGCTGTTCCGGCTCATCCGGCTCCAGGCCGATACGCCTGTAGATGTCATTCATCGACTTGGGAGTGTAGGATTCCCTGCGTCCCATCTTTTCCACGATTTCACGAGCCTGCTGCTCTGTAATGCTTGGTTCTCTCTTCATTGTAAAAAACAAATTGATTAAGTTATTAACTGTGGTCTTGGTAAGCACCTCGACCGATTATCGGGAGCAAAGTAAGATGCTTCAGTGCAGTCTGTCAAGCACTTGGGTTCTCTTAGGCAATTTTGTATGGTTTTGCTTTATGGTGATAGAAATAACGGTGCAGACTTCACCGTTTTGCCGGATGTATATAACCGAAAGGGAAAAAGGTTTAGTTACGGGTGATTTTGAATTAAGCTCTTATTTGGGCTGTGGTGTCCTTATTAAATATAGGAATTAAGGGCTAAGGACTGGGCGGATTGGGCAATCGGTGAACCATGCCTGTGCCAACCTCTACCACCCTGTGCCACTTGCTGCCAGACCAAATTGAATCCATTGCCGGATGCCGGATTATGTATTTCTTTGCGGGAGAAGGAATGATAGCCGCCAAAGGAAAAGTCGGTATCACGGACAATGACTACCGTATCAGCGCAACATGCTACCACTTCCGGGAAACCCATTGTCAAGTAACGGATTATACATTCCTTTGCGGCATAAGAAACAGTAACAACTAAAAAAAGACAATATGGAAATCGTATCAATCGAAAGAAAGACCTTTGAGGAGCTGGTCGCCAAGTTCGACCGCTTCGTCTGCCGTATGGATGCCATCTGCCATCGGCACGGCGAAAAGAAAATGAGCGAGTGGATGGATAATCAGGACGTATGCCGGATGCTCAATATCAGCCCACGAACCTTGCAGACGCTTCGGGACAATGGGACTTTGGCATACAGCCAAATCAACCACAAGACCTATTACCGTCCCGAAGATGTGCAACGTATCGTCTCCATCGTGGAGGACAGACGGAAGGAAGCAAAGTTCAAAGGCAGGACAATCTGATAACCGAATAGAGTAATGACAATAATTCCACTAAATCCAGAGTAATATGAACGAACTGATTAACAAAGACAACGAGTGGATAATCCACTTCATGGGCAGTCTTGACCGTCTGCTGGACAACGTAGAGCATCTGACTGCCAGCTACCGCCCGACACTGAACGGGGAGCGTTTCTTCACGGACAAGGAGGTGTCGGCACGGTTGAAAGTGAGCCGCCGAACACTTCAGGATTACCGCAACGAAGGGCGGATAGCCTACATTCAGTTGGGCGGCAAAATCCTCTACCGAGAGTCCGACATCGAAAGGATGCTGACTGACAGCTACCGTACCGCCTACCGACAGACGGCTATCTGATTTTCTTGAAAGAGCGCAGTTTGCCGTCTGCCCTATGTTTGCGACAGCAATGGTACAATAAAAAAGGAACGGCTTACGGATGAAGCATCAATGTTTAGCTTCGTCTGTAAGCCGTTCCTTCTCTTTCTTCTGATTTCCCGTCAGTCGCTTGTTTCCGTTGCCGGATGCCCAAAATGCGTGTGGTTGGCAGGGGCAAGGTTTTCGGGCTGAATACGCTCAACCCCGTTGAGGAAGATTCTGCCCGAAACGGCTATGCCGCCCGACCTTGCCAATGCTGTCAGAGCCACACGCTACCTTTGCATCCGTGCATCGGGAACAGGTGGCTGACGGGAAGAACCTCGACTATACCATAGGTTGCCATTCTTACCATAGGAAACAAACAATGTAACCGGGATTCCTTTCTTGGTGGTGCAGATTTCATTTATTACGAACCGCCTGAACAAAAGGGTCTCTTTGCTACATATTCTGAAAGCGATGGCTATAATCATTTCAAAATTATACACATCATAACTGATGCCGTCAGTTTGCTTGATATACTTCATCGTATCAGTTTCGTTCAACTCTTTGTTCTTGTAAATTGCCTGTATCATCTTGCGGATATTGCAAGAGAACACCCCGAACAGGTCGGCTATCTCGAACTGGGTCATCCACACTGGGGCTGTCGGTACGGTGACCGCTCCCATTTTACTGATTGTTATTATTTCTCTGCTCATAATCCCTTTATTTTATGATGATTATATACTGTTTTCTTTCTTTTCGCCAGCCGATATTTTCTTTCTTCGCTCCATCAGTTTGTCCATGTCTTTGGAGATTTTATCATCGGTTATCCGTGCATACCCCTGAGTAGTTCTGATGTTGGAATGTCCCATCATCTTGGCGATGCTCTCAATCGGTATATCCGCTGAAATCAGGAAAGTTCCGAAGCTGTGCCGACTTTGGTGATAGCTCAGATTTTCCTCCTTGCCTATGGCAACACCCATCTCGTGGATGTCAAACCAAAGTGAATCACGGCTTGGGAGAGGAAACACGGGCTTCTCATCATCGGTTGTGTTGTACAACGACAATATCTGTTCCGCTATGGGATGTAAGGGTATGAAAGCCTCCACCTTTGTCTTCTTGCGGTTGATGCGGATATACCGTCTGCCCTCCGCATTCGTCCCGATATGATGGGGATGAAGAAGTTTGATGTCCACATACGCCAGTCCCGTCAGGGTCGAGAAGATGAAAGCCCGTCTTGCCAGTTCCATACGCTTGTCATACATCGGGGTGGAAAGTATCTTTTTGAACTCATCGCGGCTGATGTACCTGTGCCTTGCCTCCGGCTTCGGTTCATACTCCAAGTCCTCGCAGGGGTTCACACGGATAATCTCCTTATCGACTGCCAAATACAATAAACGATTAAGCCAGCACATACATTTGTTGGTTTGGGAAGAGCTGAAATTCTTGCACTTCTTCAGGAAAGCTTTATAGGACTTGCCAAAATCCTCCGTCACTTCTTCAAGAGGAATTTCCTTTTTCCCGATTGACGCTATAAAGTCCGTCAGGTATTTCTGATAATACATGGAGTGACGGTAGGAAGAAGTGGAATCTATTTCCTCGGAATGTTTCTTCAACCGCTCCCGTTCCCATTCACCCATTTGCAATAAGGTAGTCGGATGGATATTATTCAGGGAAATATGGTTCTTCAACATTTCCGCACTGACCACTCCTTGCGATTTAAGTATCTCGGTATAGGCTTCCTCAGTCAGACGCAGGTATTCCCGTAAGCGGTTGTTCTCCCTGACGGTCTTTATCTCATTCTTCCTGCCGTTCCAGTCTTCGGGGCGGCAATAGATACCTGTGCTTATGGCGGTCTGCTTGCCGTCAATGGTTATACGGCAGAGTACGGCGGTCGTACCGTCAGCCCTCACCTTGCTGCGGTTAATATATGGCAATAATGAAAATGTGCTTCGCATATTGTTGTTGGATTTATAGGGTTAGTTTGAAATCTTGTGTCGCCTCTATGAACTTGTCCATATCCTCGAAGAGTTTTTTCGGACTGACACGGGCATATACTTGAGTGGTGGAAATGTCGGAATGTCCCAGCATCCGGCTGATGGTCTCAATCGGCACACCCGCTTCGAGCGTTATCAGCGAGGCGAAACTATGCCTCGCCTGATGATAGCACAAATCATCCTTGATGCCAGCCAATGCCGCCAACGCCTTCATGTGTCTTCTAAGATTAGGCCAGCGTAGTAAAGGGAACAATGTGTCCCTGTCCTCACTGTGATACTTTTCAATCAGTGCAATCGCTTCGGGAAGCAACTTCACGCTTGCCCGATGTTCGTTCTTCTTCCTGCGGTATTTCAGCCACAACGCTCCGTTATCGTCCGTGTACAAGTTCTCATCGGTAATGGATATCACATCCGCATACGAGACCCCGGTATAACACCCGAAGAGAAACATATCCCTTGCCAGTATGTGAGATTTACGATGCGGTTCAATTTCCACATCACGGATTTTCTCGAACGATTCACGGCTCAATGCCCGTGGGGTTTTATCCGACTGCTTGGGCAGGGTGAAATGCTGGAAATGGATTTTGTCTGCATAGCCTTCCTTATAAGCCAGACGGCATATTTTTTTCAGTATGGCAAGGTGATGTCGGACAGTATCTATTGCATAACCCTTATTCTCCATAGCGAAAACCTGATAGTCATGGATGAACTGTTCCGTAAGCTGCCCAAATGCTAAATCCTTGACCTTGTACTGATGCCCAATGAACTCACCAAGTGTCAGACGCATATAATGATAAGTCGAGTAAGAAGTTTTCGCACGGTCAATACCAATACGGGCTTTGAGGTCGTCACAGACAACATCAGTCATTCGCATGAGTGTCATCTGCGTTTCCATACTTCCTTGAAAATGATTCTTCACATCGGTGGCATCGAAATCCATTTTACGGCTCACAAGGTTGTCAAAGGCGTTGTTTACCGCCAACAACAGTTTCTCAATCTTGGTGTTGGTTTCCACCGCCTCCTTGCTCTTGCCATTCAGACGGCTTTCACAGGGATTCCACAGTTCGGGAGGGCATGACAGCTTGCATCCGAACTGCGCCATCGTGCGGTTGACGGTAATGCGTCCCATGATGGGAGCCTTGCCCGACTTGTCCAGTCCGCTCTTTTTGAGGTAGAGCAGCACCTTGAATTTTTCTACTTTCATACGCTTATATTTTTAAGTGCAAATTTACTTGCCATATAAGCGTCCCTTGATGCGCAAAACACTGTGTATTAACGCAAACAAAACGGTGGGGATTTCTTTTCATCGCTTTCCGTTACCTGTTCCCGTTTCGGTAACTGCCCGGCTAACGGTTTGGTAACTGAACAACCTCAATATTCCGTTGTCGTTTGCATTTTTTCAACTTCGCAAAATACCGAAATATCGCTTATTCCTAACGGTTTACGTTTAATCTATACCTGTTCGCTGTTGCTTGCTTTGCCGTGTATATTCCACCTTGCCCGCCTCTCTTTTATCACAAATATCATGGCTAATGGAGCCAACATTAAAACCGCCGCTTCCCTTGCCGGCCACTCAACAACCAGACACACCGAAAAGTATGTACATATAATAGATGAACTGAAGCAAAAAGCTGTCGATAGTTTACCGGATCTAACTATCAACTATAAATAATAAAAGGGTCCTTTACAGGACCTCACCATATTAAGCCTTCCTTCTATACTTCTGATATACTGAATATTACAAAGGGTAGATAGTATTCGGCACGAATACTACCTACCTGTCAAATGTCGTCAATCATTACTTTAAATGCAACTTTAAACATCTATTAAATAAGTGCCGCGTAAAATATGCAAAACTCTTATTAGACAAGGGTAAGTATACCCCGGAAGAGCTTGTCAAGCTCTGTGGATTTACATCCAGAAGTGTCTTCTATTCTGCTTTTACTAAAGAAGTTGGCATGGTCCCTTCACGGTACCCCGATAAATCATTCAAAATTCCTTTGAAATACGATTGAGTCCTTTGATTAATAATAAACAATTGAGTTTTTAAATTTATAAATTTAAAGTTTTTCTATTATGAACAAAAAATTTTTAAGTGCAATCCTGTTCGGAACCTTAATGGTTACCTCGGCAGGAACATTTGTATCTTGTAAGGATTACGATGACGACATCGATAACCTGCAGGGACAAATTGATGCTAACAAAGCAGGCATCGAAGAACTGAAAAAGTTAATCGGTGAAGGTGACTATGTTACCAATGTAACCAAAGATGGCGATAATATTGTTGTCTCTTTCAAAAACGCCGGAGATAAAACTATCGAGCTGAAAGATGAAGTAGGCTCAATTTGCAAAGTAGAAAACGGTGAACTTTACATTGATGGCAAAGCAACAGGCATTAAAATATCTGCAGATGCTCCTGTTACTGAATTCAAGCCGGCTGTAAAAGTAGAAGATGGCAAATGGGCTGTACTTCAAGCTGATGGTACTTATAAAACAACAGGTATTCCTGCAACAGGAGTAACTGTATCTGGCTCTCAGACAGAAGGCTTTATTTTGACTTTTGTTAATGCTGAAGGCGAAGAAACTGTAATTGAATTGCCTACTGCTGCTTCTAGAATTACTAGTTTGAGCGTAGCTAACGGTGCAGAAACAACTGTAAAGTTGAACAAATATACTTTTGGCATTACTGCCGAAAATAAAAAGGCATGGGAAAAAGCTACCGGAAAAACTGTGACTTCTGCTAAATTCATCGTAGCAGATAATGCAGAGAACAAAGTTTCTGTAAGAGTGAATCCTGTAGACGTTGACGCAACGGCTATTGAATTTGTAGCTATTAACGGTAAAAATGAAGTGCTTCCTAATGTGACTTTCGTTGCTAACGAAGATAAGAACTACGCAACAGAAGTTAGAGCTGCTTATGGAAACGGACTTTACCACATGACTGTTAAACAGTTTACTTTGGCAGATGACAAGGCAAGCAATGCGTTAGGTGAAGCAATGGCAGTAGGTAAGGGTTATTATGCTTTGACTGCCAATAAGGTTTATCGTGCAGAATATAATATGAAATTCCAAATCGAAGCTGCGACTGCCGCAATCGGTGACATTCTTGTTGACGATAAGGAGGTAGAAAACGAAGCAGTTACTGTAGATGCCGGAAAAGCACATTCTGTAACTGTTGAGAATGAAGAAGATTTGTATGACTTATATTTGAGCGCAAGCCAAGAAGATATCAAATTGTTCGGTTTGGAATTCGACAATGAAAAAGGCACTTTCACTATCACTAAGACTCCTGACGTGGTAACTGCTGCTAATTTCGATCTGACAGTTCATACTTTGGACAATAGTGGTAAGGTTGCTGAAAAAACTATCACAGTTACTTTATCTGATGTAATTGTTACTGATGCAGATTATGCTACTAGAACTTTGGCTATTGTTGCAAACAATACAGAAGATGTATCAAAAGACAAGAACTTCTTCACAGCTGATATGGCAACCATGACTAAGGCTTTGGGTAACGAACTTGATGCATGGAAGAGAAAAGTAGCTAATGCCAGCGTTGCATTCTACTCAGATGCGAAATGCGAAAAGGCAGCAGTAGAAGGTGATAACGCCGCAGGTGTTGCCTTGACCTTCGTTGACGCAGAAGGCAAAGAACTCACCGAAAACGCTATAAAATCTGCAGTTGACATGAAATTTGCTGTAACCAATGCTACTGCTTCTAAGGTGTTCAAAGTAAATACTGTATATTATGCAAAAGTAACATTCACTACAACAGGTGATTCTGAACTTAACTCAGTAGTTGTTCCGTTCAAGTTCACTGTTCCGACTTTGGCTAGCATGTTCGCTACAGAAGCCGCAGTGTTCAAGGGTGATGTTGCTTACGCATACATGAATGTAGCAGATCAAACTAACGGTGAAGCTGCTTATAGCTTGAAACGTGCATTTGCTAAATATCCGGAAGTTTCTCTTGATTAGGAAGAAGAAGCTGCAATTAAAGCAGACTATACATCTGCAGATAAGGCTGACGTAGCAGAAACATTTGACGAAAACGCTAAGATTACATTGAAAGCTGATGTTGATGCAGATGAAAAGACTAACATTCCTGCCGGTTATGCAAAAGAATTAATCGTAATTGCTAGCGACAAAGACTATGAAGGATGGGCTTACGGTGAAGGTGAAGGCGAATATGTATTCAAAGTGAAAGTAATGAGCCCGATCTTTGAAGGTACTGTAACTTCTATTGAATCAGCAGTTGAAATTCCTGCAACTTCTGTAGACGGATACAAACTGGGTAATAAAGACATCCAGGGTACAACTTACAACAAGGTAGCTTACAAAGTATTGCAAGATGCTGTTAATGAAGAGGGAGGCTATTGGAAACGTCCTGAAATCGCAAGCGTAGAAGCTGCTGTAGCCAGCGACCGTGTAATTAAGATTGGTAACGACGGTAAAGCTTTTGATGCAGCTATGGCTACTGACGGAAAAACAGTAGTTGAAGGTTACATTCAGGTATTGCCACAGAATATTGCTACAACAACTGAAGAAACTATCAATGTTTCTGTAACAGATACTTGGGGATTTGTTAAAGTTAACCCGATTAAGGTTAAAGTTACCGTTGAATAAAAAGTACTTGATAAGAATAAGGTTATTCTGTAACTATCAATAAAGAAGGGGCTGTCCGAAAAATGTGACAGCCCCTTTGCTTTTTCTCTTCTCAAGAAAAACTTCCATTGGGGAGAAATCTAAAAGTAGAAAAAGAGAAGGCATCCACGGGTTGGATGCCTTCTCTTCTTATCAGTAAAGAAGTTTATTACTTCTTGTATTCAATTGTCGCCTGAGTTTTGATTCCTGCGTAGTCTGTGAAAGTAACCACCAGTTCACCTCCCTGACCTGCATTCAAGCCAGTAATTTTCACACCGGTATCACCTGTTTCCAAATTAACACCCGTACCTGCACTTTCTGCAGATTTAGCGAAGCCAACTACGACTGCACCTGTAGCTGCAGAACCTGTAGTCACTTTGTATCCACCTAGTTTATGATCATCGCTTGCAGATGCAGGGATAGCAGTGGTACTTACTGCAATTTCTTCATCACCATATTGCAATGCAAGACCATTTTTCGGTTTGTTTGCGGTTCCGTCTCCTGTGAGAGGTGCAATAATACCGTCTGCATTAACAGCAGCTACTGTACCTGCAACACCGTTCGTATAGTAAACCAACTTAGCTTTGTTGAAAGCAGGAGCAAGTTTCATGGTAAACTCTTTAGATACTGAGATTTCATTGTCTTCTGCACTACCGCCATTTGTCAAAGCATTAACTGTTACAACTTCGTTGCTGGCTTTTACTTTGTAATCAGTAGTTTTAAGGAAGCCATCTTTAACGACGTCATTGAAAGTAATTGAAGCTGCCTCTTTAACCTCACTATTATCAACTGCTGCTTTCTTGTATGTATAAACATAGTCCGGCTGAGCATCAGTCATACCAGTAGTACCATCAGCCTTTTTGTTAATAGTATACAAGTTAGTCGGCATTGTAAATGCAGGAGTATTACCTGAGTTATCAATTACAGAACTTAATACGCCTTCATTCCATCCTGCATATTGATTTGCAGTATAATAGTCATCGAATTCAGGTTTAGAAACTGTTACAGGAACAATTACCTTCTTCAATTCATTACCCTGCTTATCTTTCAATGTCAAAGTCAAATTGAATGTACCGTAGATGTTTGCAAGGTCTTTGGCTGCTGTTGTATACTTGCTGCCAGCATAGTTCAGAGTAATAACAGCTTTGGTAGCATTGCGTGCAGCAATTGATGCAGCACCGCCATCTGCTTGCTTGAATGCAATTTTATCGTTGCCTGCCACATTAAACAATCCGTTAGCTGCGGTTGTGCTAGTCAGAGCAAAGAAGTTACCGTCTGCAGTAGTTACAGTTGTTTTAGTTGCATCTGCATTCTGAGCGATGTTTGCATCCAAGTTGGTAAAGATAGTACCCAAATCAACAGAGAACGAGTTCACTGTGCTGATTTTGATGCTAACCGGAGCAACAGTTTCTGTCTCAGATACAGAAGTACCTGCAATCGTAAGGGCAACGTTATTTTTAGCTATCTTGCCTGTGATATCAAGAATGTTAACAGTAACGCTTAAACCGGGAGTTGCAGCAGCAGTAGCAGGAACAGTAATGTTCATACCGTCTACCGTGATACCCTTGGCTTCGGCTAAACTTTTACTTGCGCCTTCGAATGTTAAATAAGAATCATAAGCCTGAGCTGCAGTAGCGGCATTAAGTGACAAAGTAGAAGTTCCTAAAGCCACGTTTGCACTTGCCAACCCAATATTGGCTTTATTATAAGCCGTGTTAGTCTTGCTTTCGTTTACGGTCTGAGTGTCAATAACATATTCATATCCTGTCATTACAGTACCGTTCACAGCCAAAGCATATTTCACGTTTTTATCTACACCGTTTACTTTCTTGGTGAAAGCAGTGGCAATATTGTCAGCGGTAACTTCATCGGTCATTGCAATAGCCAAATTCCATTTCCCGCTAGGTGAAGCGGCACGATCGGTTACATAGTCGCCTTCTGCAGCTGTAGCTGTAACAGTAACAGGAGCTGTTTTGCCATCAATGTCCACCAAAGTCAATTCTTGTGCACCCAAATCATAAGAAGCAGGAGTAACAGTGGCAGTTTCACTTCCCAATTGACCAATCAAGAGTTGCCCTGCAGCCACGTTGCCTTTCTTACCTGCCCAAG
>ENA-ORHU01000056-ORHU01000056.1-human-gut-metagenome-genome-assembly--contig:-NODE-56-length-28640-cov-6.05916_pt1 | contig 28640 bp, 17 predicted proteins | sample MGYA00243022_ERZ508730 | MGnify/ENA primary metagenome ERZ508730 (study PRJEB26277, sample SAMN04329827) | human gut metagenome | biome: human-associated habitat | host: Homo sapiens | place: USA...
CCATATCCAGGAAACATCTCCGGTTTGATCTACCTCGTAGGTCTTCGGAGTCTTTAGTTGGCGGGGGAACGGCCCGACACGCAGGTCTATGCCTGCTAATCCTTCAGTGCCCTCTATTTCTACCGTGCAACTTCTCAACCATCTTTTGTGGGTTATTTTGAATTGGATGCGGTGGGTTTTGCCGTTTTCATCTATAACAGGCCAGTTGCGACACTCCATTTCGTTCCACATCCAGGGCAGACGAGGCATTGCGATAAGGCGGTTGTCCTCGCAGCGAATGCCTGCAACCATAGTCAATGCTTTGATAATCTCCGCTTCTTGTACCAGGTTACCCTCATCTCCGGGATTTTCCATTATCTCCCTTCTCCCTTCGGAGTGCACGCCGAAAGTGTGGTCGAGGCCCTGCTCATAATTATCGTAGTTGAAGCATTCGTGCATCACGAACGGATTCTTTTCGTAAGATAACTGCTCTATCACTCCGCCGTCATATCCTAACCGGGCTATACCTTCCAGGCATTTGGTATAGACATTCACATCGTCGGCCATTAAGGCTGCCTGAGAGAAGAAACCTTGCCCGTATCCGCACATGGTTTCGTCGTGGCGGCCACCCATGCCGGTCCAACCACTGTTACTTACAAAGCCATATTTGCGGAAATATTCCCCTTTTGCCATCCAGGAGCGCAGCAGTTCGTAACTCTTCAGGTGCGTTTCGCTGAACGTGCCGTCCGGGCGGGGCGATACGTAGTCGTAGTTCAGGATATAGGGCAATTGCCGTGTCCAGTGCCAGATGGGCCATGCGGTGCCGTCCCATTCGGAAATGTCGTAGGCTCTGCCGTTCCGGCTGTCTATGCCGTTGAACCAGCATCCTTTGGGAGCATAGCTGAAGCTGCCATCAGAGATCAGTCTTTTCAGTGCCGTTTCAAGAGCGGAGTGGGTACGGGTGGCTAAATCTTGCAATTCACTATCACCTGATCTCTCAGCCATATCGGCAATTTGGGTCATAGTAGTGTACATTCCATAGTTGCCAAAAACGCTGTACACCGGATAGTCCGTGCTCGGATTACCGGATAGTTCGGAGGAAGACGGCAGCAGACCGCCATAGGGAGAGACTTTCACTAATGAATCTACCCACTGAACTACAGGTTTGATGCCGTTACAGAATTCTTTGCCGATGCTTGAGCTCATTCCGTTGGCTTTCCATGAGGCGCAGATAGCGGAAAGGATCAATGCATTGGCATCCAGCTCGCAAGTGCCGGAGGCGTGTTGCTGATGCAGTTCCCTGCCCCACTGATTGCCTTTGGTGATGTGGGATAGAAAATAACGGGAGATGTTCAGGGCATCTTCTGCAAATCCCAATCTTGATAGTTCAATAACGCCTCTACCGCAGTCCCGTCCCCACATATCTTTGTAATACTGTGGCACACCGGCTTCCTCGGTAGAAGTATGGAAGAACCCTAAAGGATATTTAGGGTTACTGCCGTCTTCTATCTTATTTCTCATGTCTTGCAAGGTTTCTGCAAAGATAGCGCTTGCCTTGTCTGCGAATTCATCTCCGGAGAATTTGATTCGTGGGATGATCTGTTCTTGTGCGTGGAGGCAGGAGCAGATAGGTATGACAACAAAGCATGTAGCAAATCGTTTGAGATATTTCATTTGATTTTTAGACTTTTGAAGGTTTATAAATTATCATTTATACGGCTGAAACCGGTCTGTTTTCTATTGCCGCTCCAAATTCTTTGTTGGGAGTTCTGCCCATCTCGAACTGTAATTCGCCGCCGTTTATAATATCTTCATACGTGATATATGCCTTTGTATATTCCTTTCCATTGAGTTTTACGGACTGGATGTAGGTATTGTTGACAGGATCATTGGTTGCAGTAATCGTGAATATTTTTCCATTTGGCAGATTGATCGTCGCTTTATCCAATAGCGGACTGCCGAATACGAATACCCCATTCGAAGGATTGACTTGATAGAATCCCATAGCTGACAAGATATACCAGGCAGACATCTGACCGCAATCTTCGTTACCGATGATACCGTCTATCCCGTCCGTATAGAAATTCTTCTGTATGTAGCGGACGATTTCAGCGGTCTTCCACTGCTGACCTGCATAGGCGTAAAGATAGGCCACATGATGGCTCGGTTCGTTGCCGTGGGCATACATTCCGATCAATCCGGAGATATCGATAGAAGCCTTCTCGCCCATATCGCCTTCCAGCTCAAAGAATTCGTTCAGGCGGTCGATAAAGGCTTGGTCACCACCCATCAGTTCTATCAAACCTTCGGGATACTGCGGCACGAAGAATGAATATTGCCAGCCGTTTCCTTCGCAGAAGTGTCCTACACCATGGATGGACTCGATAGGATTGTAAGGGCTAAGCCATTCACCGTTATCCAGTTTCGGACGAATCAGACGTAGTTCTTTATCGAAATATTGCTCGTAATATTTCCCTCTTTTGAGGTACTCATTGTAATCTTCCTGTTTGCCCAGTTTCTTGGCAGCCTGTGCTACTCCCCAGTCTCCTACGGCATACTCCATAGCGATGGAGGTAGCTTCGGCTACTTTATCGTCGGGGATATATCCTTTCTCCAGCACATAAGGCACTCCATTTTGTAGCGGATAGACGGTAGATGCCTTCATATAATTATAAGCTCTCTCTACATCAAATCCGGGTATGCCCTTAACGATAGCGTCCGAGATTACCGGAACAGCACTATATCCGGGCATCTGATTGGTTTCGCCTCCTACTAAAGGCCAGATGGGGAGTTTGGATTGTTGCTCGTGAATAGAAAGCATAGAGTTTATCATGTCCGGCAGCATATCCTGGCGGGTAAGCGTGAAAAGCGGATGCAGTGCTCTGTAAGTATCCCATAATGAGAAGGTAGAATAATTCTTCCAGTCGCCTTTAATGATGGAATCGTTGTGTCCTCTGAATTCTCCATTGACGTCACAATAGGTTACGGGTGCAATGATCGTGTGGTACATAGAGGTATAGAATATCTTCTTTATCACCGGGTCGGTACTTTCTATACCGATTACTTTCAACTGATCGTTCCACCGGGCTAAGGCGTCTTGGCGTGTCTTTTCAACATCCAATTCGGGCAATTCGGCAGTCATATTGGCTGTAGCATTGGCGCAACTTACGGAGGAGATGGCTACTTTGAGCATTACTTGCTCTGCCTCTCCGAAGGTTACCACTCCTTTTGCGCCTGCACACTGAATAGCCTTTCCTTCTTTGGCATTGTCACCATCGAAAAGTGCTACGGATAATATGGGCTGATTAGACTTCAGTGTGAAATAGATATGATGCCGGGTCCAGCCTTCCGAGATGCGGTGACCTTCCACGGTATATTCGTCTACCTGCTTCAGGTAAGTATCCACAGCTCTATCTCCGTTACCTTCCTGAAGGTTGTTGAGTTATCGGTGATCGGCGCCTTGCGGATATGTAATGCGATGGATGGCTGTGCGGGTGGTAGTGGTCATTTCCTCTTTGATACCGTTGTCCATCAGCAGTGAGTAGTAGCCAGGAGAGACGGTTTCGTTCTTGTGATTATAATAAGAAGAACAGGAATTCTCGATGTTGTCCTGTTCACCCCGGTGGGTACGCACTTCCCCGGTGAAAGGCATGATAAGCACGTCGCCTAAGTCGGTACATCCTGTCCCGCTGAGGTGTGTATGGGCAAAGCCGATGATGATGCTGTCCGAGTAATGGTACCCTGAACACCAATCCCAACCTTTGTGTATGTTCTGCGGACCGGCCTGGATGGCGCCGAAGGGTACATTGGCTCCAACGAAGACATGTCCGTGTCCACCGGAACCTATATAAGGATCTACTGAATCAGTCAAGTCCGGACTAGTGACTTGAGTACAGGATGTCCCCAAGAGAATACTTAGGGAAAGCGTAAAGAAGTGATGCCATTTCTTTTTCATTGTTTTTTGGATGTTTTGATGGTTTAAATTTTGATAGTTGTCCGCAAAAGTAACTAAAAGGTGAAGCTTGCTACCATAATAACCGCTAAAAAAAAGCTTATGATTAAAATAGTACCAACATTGGTTAATTCACGGTTTTTTGGTCGGAAAGTAATTCAAAACAGATACATAGTGATTAAAATAATACCAAAACTCATTAATTGAGGCAGCGCTAAAGAAAGCCCACCGGGCTATATTTGCAATAGTCAATTGAATTATAAAACATGAAACATGAAACAAAACATCGGATATACTATGATATACGAGCACTTTTCAGAATTACAGATTTCTTTCTCTCTGAGAGTTTTCCGAGGTATTGTGAATTTCGAAAAAAAGGAAAGGAGGGGAATATATATAATAATGTAAATACTTTAGTGGATTTAATATTAAAGAGACGATTTTATTTTAGATATCTTCTCTCTACTTCAATAGATTCTTTGTTTATGAATAATAATAATTTTAGTTGTTAACCTTTTTAACCATCTGTGATATGGGAAAAGAAAACTTTATAGCATCGTTTAGTCAAAAGAAGGCCATGGGCCTGATTTTGCTGGTTATGCTTTTATTTATGGCTCCTGCTTTCGGGCAGAGTGGACTTTATGCTCAAGTTAAAGCCTCGGGCGTTGTAACTGATGAGTTGGGCGAACCAATTATTGGTTGCTTGGTTAAAATTAAGGGAGCGGCCGAGGGTGCTGTCACTAATGTGGACGGTCAATTCTCCGTAAATGCTCCTAAATCTGCTGTACTGGTCTTCTCCATGGTGGGATTGAAAAATCAGGAACTTCCTGCAAGACCTGATATGAAGGTCGTGATGAAAGACGATAACGTTCTTCTCGACGACGTTGTAGTTGTAGGTTACGCCACACAGAAGAAGGCAAGTTTGACGGGTGCTATCTCCAGTATTAATAATGAAGAGCTTCTTACGACCAAGACTCCCTCTTTGGCAGTGGCATTGACCGGTAAAGTTCCCGGTTTAAGAATCCGCCAGAACAACGGTATGCCTGGTGGTTTCGATACGAAGATCGATATCCGCGGTATGGGTACGCCGATGATTGTTATTGACGGTGTGGTGCGCAACGAGACTACCGAGTTTCAGAAACTGAATCCGGAAGATATCGAGAGTATCACCGTGCTGAAAGACGCTTCGGCTGCTATTTATGGTATTAACTCAAGCAACGGTGCCATCATTGTAACTACGAAAACTGGTAAGAAAGGTCCTATAAAGTTTTTTCTGAATACCAACTGGGGCTTTTCCAAGCCGACTACACACACAGAAATGTTGAATTCAGCCCAGTATTGGGAAATCAGAAATGAGAATGAAGTAAATTCAGGCCGTTCTCCTTATTTCTCTTCAAGAGAAGAACTGTTGAAGGCACAAGCACTTCCCACTGTAAACTGGTATGATGAAGTTTTCAAGCCGTCTGCATTTCAGCAAGCCTACAATTTTGGTATTGAGGGAGGTGGCGAGAAAATATCTTCTTATACCAATATTGGGTAAATAACAGATAATAGTCAACATCATAGAGAAAACAATAACTATCAAAAATACTCATTGCTCAACTGAACACAAAAACAAAACAATAAAAATCTGAAAGTAAACCTGAATCTATCAGGATATACTGATATACGTAAGCAACCGGGTACATGGGACGATGCGTTCTATTACCTCAACAAGGCGGCGCACGGTATTATTCCTTCGGAAACAGTGTATGCCAATAACAATCCGCTTTATTTTAACCGTCCGCGGTCTTTGAATGATAATCCGGTGCAGTTTGCCCAGAGAGAGCAAGTGGGTTATAGCGAATGGAGAGACCAGTTTTTCCAGGGGATGTTGTCCATTACATACGATATTCCTAAGATAAAAGGGCTTTCTTTGAAAGCGCAGGCCTCTTTCGATTCTAAAACTACAGTGAAGACGAAGGCGCAGAAGAAAACTACCAGTTATCTTTATTCTGCGTCTGACGACAAATATGAGCCTTTCACTATGTTCAATGACCCGAGCAACGAGGAAGTAAACTGGTTGACACAGCGTTTTAACTTCCAAGGGTCTGTTAACTACAAGAATACTTTTGCGAAGGTGCATAATGTAAGTGCGGTTGCCGTATTTGAGACACGTCAGGAAAAAAGCCGTTATTTGGGAGCCAAACGTTACTATGACGGAGATTTCTTTACGACTGATAACATTGACCGTGCTCCTGAAGCCAAAATGGTGGGACGTGGTAATACAGGCGAAATGTCATTTGTATCTATAGTAGGACGTTTCAATTATGATTATAAGAGCAAATATCTGATTGAGTTTGCTTTCAGACAAGATGGTTCATACCGTTACCATCCGGATCAACGTTGGGGATTCTTCCCGGTAGTGTCAGGAGGTTGGAGATTGTCCGAAGAGCCGTTTATTTCAGAGAACTTTCCATTTATTACTAACTTGAAGATTCGCGGATCATGGGGACGTTCAGGTGAGGATGCAGGCGCTCCGTTCCAGTATATCCCTGCTTACACGGCTTATAACGGCTATGTGCTTGGCGGTGGTTCTTATACGAACGGTTATGCAAGTTCGGGTTTGGTGAATAGCTACCTGACATGGGTTACTACTGAAATGACCGATATAGGTATAGACGTTTCTCTGTGGAACGGTTTGCTGGATTTCTCTGCCGACATCTATCGGAGAGATCGTGACGGATTGTTGGCAAGGCGTTTGCAAGCACTTACTAACACTTTTGGAGCTACCTTGCCCGAAGAGAATCTGAACAGTGACCGTACAGAAGGTTTTGAAATGACCATCGGACACCGTAACCGTGTGGGTGAGGTTTCTTACGGTGTTTCGGCCAATATGAACTTCAGCCGCTCCATGACTACTTATCAGGAACAGGCACCTTTCCGCAGCAGTTGGGATCGTTGGAAGAATGGTTCGGTGGACAGATATCATGGCATCGGATGGGGGTATCAGTTGGACGGTCGTTATACCAGCTACGAGCAGATACGCAATAATCCGTATATGGAAACCGGTGCATACGGCAATACCAAGACCCTGCCAGGTGACTACAAGCACCTAGACGTCAATGGTGACGGTATTATCAATGGCAATGATATGATGCCTATCTTCTGGACAGGCGACCCGAAAATGACTTTCGGCATCTCGATGGATGCTGAATGGAAAGGCTTTGATATAAACATGTTGTGGGCAGGTGCTTGCAAATATACAGCCAAATACAATGAAATTCTGGGTAATGTGCTGGCACTCGATGCTTCTAACTCACCTGCCATGTACTATGACAGATGGCATTTGGAAGATGTATATAATCCGGACAGCGAGTGGATTCCCGGACGTTTCCCGGCAACTCGTAAGGATGATGCTGACAATGGCGCCAACCGTCTGGAAACCGAGATACAAAGAGTGAATGCTTCTTACCTCCGTCTGAAGAACATCGAAGTAGGTTATACTATTCCGACGAAGTATTTGAAACGTTTCGGACTTTCCAAAGTCAGAGCTTATGTCAATATGACAAACCCGTTTGTATTCTGTAACAAAGACCTGAAAGAGTTTGACCCTGAAATCTCCGACGGTAACGGATTTGCATATCCTTTGCAGAAATCGTATAACTTTGGTTTAAACATTAATTTCTAATAAGACGATGAAGAAGACAAATAAATATTCGATATTAGTGGTAGTAGCAACTATGCTGTGCTGCTCTTGCAGCGACTTTCTAGATATAGAACCGAAAGACCGTATCACAGGTGACGTCCTTTTGTCAACCGATGGAGGTATCAACTCCTATATGGCAACTCACTATTACAATCTTCCTATTGAGGACTTCCGCTTTGACTTTACTAAAGATAATACGGATGGATTCAATATAGGGCGTTGCGACGGGGGAAAGACGAACATGATGTCCGGCCCCGAGGCTGTGCATTCGGAGTGGGGGGACTTCATCGGAGAGACGAACAGATATCAGAACTGGGATATACTTTATAAATATATTCGTGGTTTCAATGAGTTGAAAGATAATATTCCCTTGATGAAGCCCAGTAATCCTGCTACCATCGATCAGGTGAAAGGCGAGTATCACTTCATGATGGCATACGCTTACTATGCATTGGCAAAACGTTATGGTGGTGTGCCTATTATAGAGAACGTCCAAGATTTTAATGGTGACTATGAAGCCGTGAAAGTACCAAGAAGTACCGAAGTAGAGACTTGGAAGTTCGCCCTGCACATGTGTGATGAGGCTGCTAAGACTCTACCTGATGCCACTACTCAGGAACGTGCCAACAAGTGGACTGCTTACGCGTTAAAATCAAGAATCGCTCTTTTTGCCGCTTCGGTAGGCAAGTTCTGGAACAGAGACGGAGCCGCACTTACGGGACAGGCTGTAGATGAAAAGTTGGTAGGTGGATTCACACAGGCTGACATTGACTTCTTCTACCAAGAATGTATTAACGCTTCTGCCGAGGTGATAAAAAGTGGTAAGTTTGCTCTTTATGGCGAAAACCCTGGCAGCGTGGAAAGTGTGATAGAGAATTACGGCAAAATATTCACGAATGGTAAAGGTATCTCCGAAGTCATTTTCTTGAGAGACTATACATATCCGGGCATTGCCCACAACATGGGTAAGTGGCACGAACCCAATCAACTCTCCAACGAGTATGGCGGTCGTTGCAATCCCACGTTGGATATTGTAGAGGCGTATGCCTATATGGATCCGATGACGAAATCGGCTACTTATAACGTACCCTTGGTTACGACTATTGACGGTGAGGAAGATTATGCCTCTTACGACCCTTATAAGACACGCAATTATAAGAAGTACGACAATCTCTCGGAAATCTTTGCTAACAGAGACCCCCGTCTTTATGCTTCCGTTATCCTTCCAGGCACACAGTGGGGTGGACAGACTATCCTTATTCAAGGCGGATTGGTTCGTGAAGACGGCAGTGCCATATGGATGGCAAACGATCCCTACGAGTTCAACGGTGAAGTATATTATGGAAAAGGAAATGCTAGTGAAGGACAATATTCCGGCTGGGTAAACAACCGTGCCAACGGTACACGTACAGGCTTCTTGTTGAAGAAATATCTCAAAGGTACAGGCGACCAGATTTGGGACCAGGTAACTACTCCTTTCGTTGACCTGCGTTACGCTGAAGTCTTGATGAACTATGCCGAAGCCGTAGCCGAAAGCGGTCTACCCGATGCACCGGGCTGCATCACTGCCAAAGAAGCGCTAAACAAGGTACACCACCGTGCCGGTTTCATGGACGATCTGGAATGCTCACCGGAAATGGTACGTCACGAACGTCAGGCTGAGTTTGCCTTGGAATACAATTCCGTATGGGATTACTACCGCAGACGCGAACTGCACACTTTCTTTAATGGTGCTCATAACCGTGGCGGATTGGTACCGATGCTCGACTTTACTACCGGTACTAAGAAGTATATCTTTGTACGCGCTTCTATCGAAACCGGAAATATACAGAGACATTTTGAAGAGAAAGCTTACTACCGGTTTATTCCGGGCATAGCAGGAAACTCTTTGATTCAGAATCCTAACTATTAATTTTTATACAGAGTAATCATGAAAACAATAAATACTATTCGCTTTATGGCACTGGCTGCATTTACAGCTTTTGCATTTACGTCTTGTGAACTGGATAATTACGATGGTCCGGATGCTTCCATCAGCGGCGAGGTCCGGGATATAGAGACTGGAGATCTGATTCAGCAGGATATCAGCAACGGTAGTAACATCATCTTTATGGAACACGGCTTTGAGAATCCTGAAGAGCAAAGAATGATTTTCAAGGTAAATGGCGAATACACCAACAACTTAATGTTCTCCGGTGTGTATGACTTCTACTTTAATGAAAGCAACTTCGTGAAACCCGAAAAACTTACGGACTATCGCATCAAGTCGGGAGCTAACAAGCTAGATTTTGAGGTGCTGCCCTATATCCGTGTTTCCGACGTAACGGTTCAGAAGGTAGGTGGCAAGATTGTGGCAAAGTTCAAGATTACTCCTACAGTGGATGATAACGTCCGTGAAGTCGGTCTATTTGGTTATACCGATTTCATTGTAGGCGCACAGTATTCTCACGACCGTGCTACGGCATTGGTGAATGAAGCTTTCAAGGGAGGACCCCGTGCGTTTACCCTAGAGATGCGCGACAATCAGTTCAAAGAGGGAAAAGAATATTATTTCCGTGTGGGCGCCATTATAGATGTGCCCAACTCACGATATAATTACGCTCCTTCGGTAAAGCTTACAATGTGATCACTTGTGCCTATCGCGTCAGACACTTGTGCCTATCATGCCAAATACTAGTGTTTATTACGCTGAATACTTGTGTCTATCGGGAAGGACACCAGTGTCTGACAAACGTATTTTTGCAAGATTTACTTAATACAAAAACTAATAAACAGAATTACTTTTATGAGAAAGAAAGCTCTATTAGCTTGTGCCTTACTATTCTGCACTTCCCTCTTTGCTACTGAGGCAGGGAAGACCCTCACATTGGAGAACAAAAACGTTGAGGTGGTTTTCGATGCAGAAAGCGGTGCGCTGCTACGGATGACCGACAAGCATTCCGGATGGGAAATTATGAAACGAGAGGTTTTGGGACAATCTTTTGAATTACTTCTGCCTATGGAAGGCTCTGAGATGACCGATGCCGACCGTCGATTCAATGTGGTAAAAGGCATTAAGCAAGCTAATCCTGCAATTGAAAAGGCAGGCAACCAAGTCACCTTTATCTGGAAAGGCATGAAGTCCGAGTTCATGGCTCAAGAAGTAGATATCACCTTCAGGGGTGTAGTCAGTCTGACGGACAAAGGTCTTGAATTTTCCGGAAATGTAACCAATAACAGTATATATCCTATAGAGTACGTCTCCTGGCCCTGTATAGGTGAAGTTACTGTACCCGACAAAACACAACCACTCCATCATAGTACCCGTAATGACCAACGGGAACTGTTCCCACATTTCTTCAACCAACATGGTTATTGGGGTGTGGATTATCCTACATCGACCTATGTGCTTTCCGAAAAGTCTTTTTTGCAAGTGAACGATTGCGAAAGAGGCTTCATGGTCTATAACCGCGAAATGCCGAAGTACATGACCATTACCTCTTTCGAGCTGATTCCCGGCTACGAGATACGTAGCGTGAACCCTTATGAAGACGAGATAGACGGCGAAATGGTACGTATCCAGTTCAAGGCAAATCATGTGGTTTATTGTGAACCGGGCAACGTTGCCACCCTCGATCCGATACAGTTTGTAACTTATAAAGGAAGTTCTATCGAAGGTGTAAACATCTACCGCAACGACCGCGTGCAGCTAGCCTCCGTACAGAAGAAAAACACTCCCCAATGGCTTGCAAGCCCCTTGAATTGGCAGAAGGTAAGCATTGACAATGGGGACGACTTGCTGCGTTATGCCCGTGAGAGTACCAAATGTGGTGTAAATGTACTCTTGGTGCGCGGCTGGTACAGAGGAGAAAACGGTCATGTTACCCAAGTGCCGGGCTTGGAAGATGCCATCGCTAAATGTCAGTAACAAGGCATGCGTATAGTCCTCGAAACAAACAGGACCAGCGTAGACCGCCACGCACCGGGCTACCGTGAGAACTTCAGAAAGTATATGATGGTAGACCCCTTCAACATGCCCTACAACTTTAATAATCTATGCCCCAACGCTCCCGCCATTCGGCAATGGGTGAAGTCGGAATGGCTGAAACTGCCTGCACTTCGTGCCGCTGACGGATATATGAATAATGATCACAACCACGACAGCAAAACCTTTATGTGCTTCGACCGGAGCCATAACCATCGCTTTGGCGAACCTACCATCAACGGTATGATGAAGGTGGATGCTGAAATGGCGAGAGCACTTGCTTCCAGTGGTGATAAAGTAGCCTTGGGACAAGACTTCATAGAACATCAGCAGGACATCTATGACGGATGTATGGTGAATGTCAGTGATAATTTCTACGCCAAGAACCGTTACATGAATTCTGTGTCTCCGATGTTGGTATGCGTAGAAACACGTAATGCGCGTCGCGGTATCAACCAAGCGCTGCTTAACCGGATGAACATTGTTTATGACCTGAACTTCTTCAGCAACAACTTGGCTGATTATCCCCACATTGCCGAATATGGTGTCTCGGTGAAAGCGTTACGTGACCGCTACGCCGAAGCTATCTGGGATGCTACATTTGACGAACACAATGGAGCGACTGTTAATGGAGACAATCTGCAATATTCCGTATTTGTAGCCAAGAACGGTAAGCGTGCGGTGGTAGTTGCCAATATGAGCAACGACCGTGCTTCGAAAGTGAGTGCTGCGTTGAATAATAACGCAAGTCTGGTATATGCCACTCCCGAATCACCGGAACAGAAGGCTTTCGGCGGAACTGTGGAACTGGCTCCTCTTTCTGCTGTAATAATTATGGAAAAATAGTATATCCCCCCTAAATATATATGAAAAAAATATCAATAATAGTATCAATGCTGCTACTCTGTATGGGGTTAGGAGCACAACAGAAGTATCTGCTGGAAAATGAGAAGATGAGAGCCGAAGTAGATTTAGCTCAAGGAGCTTTGCTAGGACTGCAAAGTAAGGTTACTGGCTGGAATGTGGTGGAAGACGAAAAGGCTGCTTGTTCTTTTGAAGCGAATGTAAAGCTTGCCAATGGCAACTTCTTTGTAATCAATGCCGCTTCACAGTGTCGTCCCGAAGTGACCATACAAGGAGATAAGCTTACCTTCGTATGGAATGGATTGAACGTCGGCGATCAGCAACTGGATGCCACCTTTACGGGAACCATCACCATGACTCCAGACGGACTGGTCTATGGTGGAAAAGTAGTGAACAAATCCGATGCCATCATTGAACAGTTGGCATGGCCCTTCTTGGGCGAGGTATCTATTCCTGCTGATACGGAGAGAATGCTTTTACAATACATGAATTACACCAAATTCAATACAGAGGAACTCTATCCCAGAGAAGCCGGCAAGGGCTGGTGTAACTTCCCCGAACATTCGTTTGCGCTGATTAATAACGGCAAGCAAGGTTTGTATCTTTCCAGTATGGATCACAAATTGGATGAATATGTCCGTTGCGAATACGAGACGGTGCCTACTCCTGCGTATGCCTCATTCATTGGTACAGCCACTTCCAAGCAAGGAAACGGAGAGCGCCGTTTGATGCGGACACGCTTGCGGGCTGCGAGAATGCTATATGTACAAGCGCATTCGGATAGAGATCTTGTACCGTTTATCATGACTCCCTATGTGGGAACGTGGCACAACGGTGTCGATATCTATAAGAAGTGGCGTGCCACTTGGTTCGTTTCGCCCCATCGCGCGGAATGGCTGAACCGTGTCAACTCCTGGCAACAATTGCAAATCAACTCTTCTGAAACGAATATCAACTTCAAGATTAAAGATTTGAACAAATATATTGATGAATGTAAGAAGTGGGGAGTAGATGCTATTCAGCTCACAGGATGGACTAAAGGTGGACAAGACAGAGGTTTGCCTTCCCACGATCTCGATCCCCGTCTGGGTACGGTAGAAGAGTTTAAGAAACAAATTGCCGATGCCAATAAGAAAGGCGTGAAGATACTGCTTTTCACGAAGTTTACGTGGGCGGATCTTACAACGGACTATCACGAACAGTATTTGTCTAATATTGCTTGGAATGCACAAGGGGACACTTGTATCCATCCGGGATATAATTATAATACTTATACACAGTTAGAAGGTGTGAACACACGCCGTTTCGGTATCTTCTGTATGATGGATAAGAGCCTTCGCAAGAAACTGCACGAAGAATTCCAGAAGTGTCTTGATCTGGGTGCACCCGGTATGGTGTATGATGAGAACCAGCACCATGCAGGAACGATGCTTTGCTTCAATCCCAACCATGGACATAAGGTTCCCGGTTTCAACTATCAGGGAGCCGACTTGCTGGGGCGCGAGTTTTACGAGATGTGCCAGAAGTCCAACCCGGACTTTCTGATGACCGGCGAAGGCCCGTATGACTTGCAAGCACAGTACTACTCTACTTATACCCGTGCCGATTATAACCATGAACCGGTGCTGCGTTACATCGACTCGGAAGTTCCGATAGCTTGTGCGGTGATAGACCACAATGACAAGAACCATGTAAATATGTGTGCTGCTCTGAAATACTCTATGAGTTATGAAGTCCGCAACTTCAAGGGAAGCTTGAATGAGTTTCCTCGCGTTATGGCCTACGGTCAACTGGAGGATAAATTGAGAAAACGCTATTCCGACTACTTGTGGAATGCGGAGTTCCTCGATATACTGGGTGCTAAAGTAACCGGAGACAACATCCGATATACCGTGTTCCGCAATGGAAAGACGGGTAAGAAGGCGGTCGTGGCATACAATGTAGATACACAGAAAGCCCATACGGCTACTGTTTCTATCGACAATTCCAATGCATCTCTAGTTATTGTTTCTCCCGAGAAACAATCGCCCTCCAAATTCAACGGTCAAGTAGAAATCGGGCCTCAGTCTATGGTTGTAGTTATGGAGAAATAAACTAATATATTGAATCAATACCTATATGAATAAATTCTTTTCTAAAGCCTTGTCCTTTGCCTTGTGTATGCTGACAATGGGGCAATTATCAGGCTGTGGGGCGGCTAAGAATGCCGAACCTGAGAAGTGTATATTTACCTTCTATTATAACTGGTATGGCAATACTGAACACAACGGTAAAGAAGTACACTGGGAGCATGGTGTAATAAAGAACGCCGACTATAAGGGCAATGCTGATGACATCAAAGGTCAGGACAATCTTGCTACCAACTTCTATCCTGAGTTGAAGAACTACAGCAGCACCGATCCTGTGACGGTAGTACGCCATGTGGAAATGATGGCGAAAGCCAAGATTGACGTGATCGTTGTAACCTGGTGGGGGGCGAATGACTTCGGCTCTCCCGCCCTGCCTACTTTGTTCGATGAGGCTGCCAAGCATAATATAAAAGTTTGTTTCCACATAGAGCCTTACAGCGGTCGTGGTGCCGAAAGCCTCCGTGCGAACATTATCGACCTGACGAAGCAATTCGGTTCTCATCCGGCTTTCTACCGCATGGAAGGCAACCCCTGCTTCTTCATTTACGACTCTTACTTGACTCCCGCTTCCGAATGGGCGCGCGTATGCACTCCTCAAGGAGATCTTACTATCCGCGGTACAGAATGGGACTCTAAAATCATCGGTCTGTGGGTAAAGGATAAAGAAGAGGATTACTTCCTGGAGTCTGGTTTCGACGGCTTCTATACCTACTTTGCCGCTACCGGATTTACCTACGGCTCTACTCCGGCAAATTGGAAAGGCTTGCAGGAATGGGCAGTGCAGAACAATAAAGTATTTATCCCTTGTGTAGGCCCCGGCTATGTCGATACCCGTGTACGTCCTTGGAACACTGCAACTACACGCGACCGGGAGAACGGAAAGTATTACACTGATATGTTCCAGGCAGCTACCGAATCGGGTGCTCTTAATATCGGCATCACTTCCTTCAACGAGTGGCACGAAGGCACACAGATTGAACCGGCCATACCTTTCGATAGCGATGTGTTTGAGTATATTGACTACTCTCCGCTGGCTCCTGACTATTATTTAACCCGTACTGCGGAATTAGTATCAGCATGGAAATGAAGAAGATAAAGACATCATTGCTGCTAGTTTCACTAATGCTTTCTGCCTGGCACTTGTGTGCGGCGGGCGAGAGCTGTGACTACGTGGACTATGTGAATCCGTTGATGGGTTCGCAGTCGGTGCATTCCTTTTCTACCGGCAATATTTATCCTGCCATAGCTACCCCTTGGGGCATGAACTTCTGGACTCCGCAAACCGGAAAGATGGGAGACGGTTGGGTTTATACCTATACCGATACTAAAATTCGTGGTTTCAAGCAGACACACCAGCCTTCACCATGGATTAACGATTACGGGCAGTTCTCTGTGATGCCTGTTGTAGGAAAACCGGAGTTCGACGAGGAGCGCCGTGCCAGCTGGTTCGGACATAAGGCGGAAGTTGCAAAACCTTATAATTACAGTGTTTACAAGGCAGAATATGACGTGGTAGCCGAGATGACACACTCGGATAGAGGCGCTGCCTTCCGTTTCACCTATCCGGAGAATGAACATTCGTATGTGGTGATTGATGCTTACGACAAAGGTTCATACATCAAGGTAGAACCGGAGAAGCGGAGAATTGTCGGCTACTCCACCCGTAACAGTGGCGGTGTGCCTGATAACTTCCGTAACTGGTTTGTGATAGAGTTTGAGCGCGACTTCGAGTTTGTGAATACAGTTGCCGAGAAGAAGAGTTATAACACTCTGGAGCAGCAAAGCAACCATGTAGGTGCTATTGTCGGTTTCAAAACCCGTAAAGGGGAACAAGTGCAGATGAAGGTTGCTTCTTCATTTATCAGTCTGGAACAAGCATTGCTCAACTTGCAGGAAGTAAAGGATAAGAGCTTCGACCAAGTGCGCGAATCTGCAAAGAACCGGTGGCACGATGTCTTGGGCCGTGTGGAAGTAAGCGGAGGAACTGATGATGAACTGAAGACGTTCTATAATTGCCTTTACCGTTAAAACCTGTTTCCCCGTAAGTTTTACGAACTGAATGAGAAAGGAGAGGCTTATCATTATAGTCCCTACAACGGGCAGGTGCTTCCCGGCTATATGTACACTGATACAGGCTTTTGGGATACTTTTCGTTGTCTCTTTCCGCTTTTGAACCTAATTTATCCTTCTGTTAATAAGGAAATTCAAGAGGGATTGCTCAATACCTATAAAGAGAGTGGCTTCTATCCCGAATGGGCAAGTCCCGGGCATCGCGATTGCATGGTGGGTAATAACTCCGCTTCAGTCATCGTCGACGCTTATTTGAAAGGAGTGAAAGTGGAAGATGTAAAGACACTCTACGAGGGCTTGATTGCTACCGCCAACAAGGAACATCCCACTGTGAAGTCCACTGGACGCTGGGGTTGTGAATATTACAACAAATTAGGGTATGTGCCTTATAATGTGAATATTCGTGAGAATGCCGCTCGTACGCTGGAATATGCTTACGATGACTGGTGTATCTATCAGTTGGGTAAAGCTTTGGGACGTCCTAAATCGGAAATCAATTTGTATGCCAAGCGGGCCATGAATTATAAGAACCTCTTCGATAAGGAAACATCCTTAATGCGGGGCCGTAATGAAGATGGCAGTTTTGCCATTCCTTTCTCTCCTTTTAAGTGGGGAGATGCCTTTACCGAAGGAAATGCGTGGCATTATACTTGGTCTGTTTTCCATGATCCGCAAGGATTGATAAATCTTATGGGAGGAAGGCGTCAGTTCGTATCCATGTTGGATTCTGTATTCATTGTTCCTCCTGTCTTCGACGAGAGCTATTATGGAAGTGTTATTCACGAGATTCGTGAAATGCAGGTGATGAATGTAGGTAATTATGCACATGGCAATCAACCTGTGCAGCACATAATTTATCTGTATAACTATGCCGGTGCACCATGGAAAACGCAAATGCGACTTCGTCAGGTGATGGATAAGTTCTACGCGCCGACTCCGGATGGTTACTGCGGTGATGAAGATAACGGTCAGACCTCTGCCTGGTATGTATTTTCCGCTCTTGGCTTTTATCCGGTATGTCCCGGTTCAGGTCAGTATGTATTAGGGACTCCGCTTTTCCGTAAGGCTGTGATTCATCTGGAGAATGGAGCCGATGTAACAATCAATGCTCCGGAAAATGGTATGGCCAACTGCTATATCGATGAATTGAAGATTGATGGAAAGAAATATGGGAAGAATTATCTGGAGCATGACAAGATGGTTCAAGGTATGAGAATGGACTACCGTATGTCTGCTCAGCCTAATATGAAAAGAGGTACGATGGACTCGGATGTTCCCTATTCATTCTCATTAGAAAAGAAATAAGGTTTAAAAGATAATATTGTTTTCGGATTTTTTCTTTTTTAAAGAATAGACTCTTCTGTTCATGTAATTGGAACGGAGAGTCTATTCAATTTTGTATTATTATATAACTTCCCACGTATCGTTCGTCATCAATAACTCCTCGAAGTTGTGATACTTTTTCTTGGTAGACACCTCTTCGATTTGTTCATGAACGGCATCGTCGTAAGTAGGAGCTTCCACATCGCGGATAACACCGAGTGCAATCGGGAAGTCGGGACCTTCCATCAGGGCAAGCTTCAGTTGCAGGGTGTTGTCCATGCAGTGGGCATCGTGGATGAGGATATCCTTCTCTGTAATGCCGTTCTCACCGAGTTTCACGACTTTTAGACCAAAGCCTTCCTGCATCAGTCCGTATTCGTTGTTCTCGCCGAAGAGCATCGGTTCGCCGTGTTTCAAGTAGATGGCATTCTTGGCGCGGTCTTCCTTTTTGGCTACGGAGTCATGCGTACCGTTATTGAAGATAACGCAGTTTTGCAGAATCTCGCAAACGGAAGCCCCTTTGTGAGCCATGGCTGCCTTCAATATTTCCACTGTTCCCGGAGCATCGGTAGCTACCGCGCGGGCAAAGAAACGGCCGCGGGCACCGAAGCAAAGCTCTGCTGGGTGGAATGGATCTTCTACCGTACCATAGGGAGACGACTTGCTGACGAAACCACGTGGAGAGGTCGGAGAATATTGACCTTTGGTCAGACCGTAGATGCGGTTGTTCAGCAGAATCATGTTCAGGTCGATGTTACGGCGTATGGCGTGGATGAAGTGATTACCGCCGATGGCTAGACCGTCACCGTCGCCGGAGATTTGCCATACCGTCAGGTTGGGATTGGCAACCTTGGCACCTGTAGAGATGGCAGCAGCACGTCCGTGGATGGTCTGCATCGCATACGTATTCATGTAATAGGGCAGACGGCTGGAGCAGCCGATACCTGAGATGACGGCATTCTCCCAAGGAGCTTTGCCGATTTCTGCCATTGCTTTGTGCAGTGAGGCCAGAAAGAAGTGGTCACCACAACCCGGACACCAACGAGGTTGTCCTTTTTTATAGTCTTTTGCTGTATATTCGCACATAATCTTTTTAAATTGATAGTTGATAATTGATAGTTGATAATTGGTGGTTGGTCATTGATAATCCGCATATTACGCATGGTTATTATCAATAGTCAACAGTCAATTGTCAATTAATTTATTGAACGCTGCCACCAGCTCGGCAACGACGAACGGCTGTCCTTTGACTTCGTTGAACTGGTACGGGGTGAAGTTGTCTATCTTCATACGTAGATAACCGGCAAATTGTCCGAGGTTTTGTTCGGCAACTACCACCTTCTTGTACTTCTTCAGAACAGCCTCCGTGTTCTTGGGGAGTGGGTTTAGATAAGTGAAGTGGGAGAGGGCAACCTTCTTGCCTGCCTTGTTCATCTCTTCCATGGCCGAATACAAGTGGCCGTATGTACCGCCGAAACCGACAATCAGCAAATCGGCATCGTCTGCACAGCCTTGCACTTCTACATCAGGTACGGGGATTTTGGCCACCTTCTCGGCACGTAGGTGGCACATCAAGTTATGGTTTTCGGGATCGGTGGAGATGGCACCGGTATTGCTGTCTTTCTCCAGACCTCCGAGGATGTGCATATAGCCTTCTTGTCCAGGGATGGCCCAGTAGCGGACACCCGTTTCAGGATTGCGTTTGTACGGAGTATAGTTGTCCTTCATTTCGGGAGTCACATAGGGAGGAGTGATGGCGGGATAGTCTGCCAGTTTGGGCAGCTTCCAGGCGCCGGAACCATTGGCAACAAAGCCGTCGGTCAGCAATACGACCGGAGTCATGTGTTCCAATGCAATCTTGCTTGCCATGTAGGCTGCATCGAAACAGTTTGTGGGTGAAGAGGCAGCGATGACGGGCATTGGGCTTTCACCGTTGCGGCCGAACAATGCTTGTAACAAGTCTGTCTGCTCTGACTTGGTGGGCAGACCGGTAGAAGGGCCGCCACGTTGCACGTCGAGCACAACCAGCGGAAGTTCTGTAATGACTGCCAGGTTCATGGCTTCCGATTTCAGACAGACACCGGGACCTGAAGTGGAGGTCACAGCCAGCGCGCCTGCAAAAGCGGCGCCGATAGAAGTGGCGCAACCGGAAATTTCGTCTTCACACTGCACGGTAATCACGCCCAGAGACTTGTGCTTAGAGAGTTCGTGCAGTACATCGGTTGCCGGAGTAATGGGATAGGAGCCGAGGAACAGCTTCAGACCAGCCTTTTCAGCTGCGGCGATGAAGCCGTAAGCAGTAGCTTTGTTACCCGTGATATCCATGTATCTGCCGGGAACGGTGGTTTTACTTTCAATCTTATATGTTTGGGCTACGGAAGCATGGGTGTTGTGGCCGTAATCATATCCTGCATGTATAACCTTGATGTTTGCCTCGGCAATTTCGGGCTTTTTGGCGAATTTCTCGCGGATGAAATCTTCGGCTATTTTCAGGTCGCGGTTGAACAGCCAGCATACCAGACCTACTGCAAACATGTTGCGGCATTTCAGCATGGATTTGTTGTCCATTCCGGTGTCGGCAAGGCAGTCTTTCACCATTTTCGAGATAGGGGCGGCGATGACATCCTGCTTAATACCCATTTCCTCTATCGGATTATCGGTCTTGAAAGCTGCTTTTTCCAGGTCTGATTTCTGAAAAGCGTCTGTATCGATAATGATACAAGCAGTGGATTTAGCAAACTTATATTGGGTTTTCAGTGCGGCGGCGTTCCTCGCTACCAATACGTCGCATATGTCACCAGGGGTATAGAATTTCTCAGCACCGATATGTACTTGGAAACCGGAAACACCGGTAAGTGAACCTTGCGGGGCGCGGATATCTGCCGGATAGTCGGGGAATGTACTGATATCATTGCCCACGGTAGCCGAAACTGTTGAAAAGATGTTGCCGGCGAGCTGCATACCATCGCCGGAGTCTCCGGAGAAGCGGACTACCACTTGCTCCAGTTCTTTGACCATCATGTCGTTTGCCATAACTTACGAATTACTATAGATTAATTTTTGGGGGTTACTATATTCTATCACTGACCGACAAATTTCGTAAAGTTAATCGGATTAACAAAACTTTTTTCGGAAAATCGACAGAATACATTATCTTTGCATTCGCAATCTACTGCAATATGCAGAATCTATGCAAAAGGTCTTGTAGTTCAACGGATAGAATAGAAGTTTCCTAAACTTTAGATCCGGGTTCGATTCCCGGCGAGACTACAAAAAAGGAGGAAGTCCATTTCGGATTTCCTCCTTTTTTAGTTTATAGTTTTTTGTCTAAATTTTTATTTGGCTACTTCTACAGCTGCTTCAGTACCTTTCTTGTTTTTCATCAACAGATATGCGATAGGAGATGCAACGAACAGAGAAGACAGTGTACCGAATACAACACCCAGAATCATGGCGAATGCGAAGCTGCGGATGGAATCACCACCGAGGATGAAGATGCACAGCAACACAATCAAGGTGCTCAGTGAAGTATTGATGGTACGTGCCAAAGTTGTATTCAATGAGTCATTGAACAACTGGAACTTGTCACGCTTCGGATAGCGACCGAAGAATTCTCGTACACGGTCAAAGATTACCACCTTGTCGTTGATAGAGTAACCGATAGCTGTCAGGATGGCACCGATAAAGGTCTGGTCGATTTCCAGAGAGAACGGCATCCAGCCCCAACAGATGGAGTAGGCACCCAGGATGATGATAGTATCACAAGCCAATGCGGATACTGAACCGATACTGTATGCAATATTGCGGAAACGGATCAGGATATAGATACCGATGGCAATCAATGCAAGTACAACAGACCAGATGGCTGAAACCTTAATGTCGTCTGCGATACTCGGACCTACCTTCTGGGAACTGATAATACTTCCGCCCGTATGGTTTTCGCGGTCGATGAAGGTTTCCAAAGTGATGTTCTGAGTCAGCAACGGTTTCAATGTTTCGTATAAGTATGCTTCGATCTCAGAGTCGATGTTGTTACCTTCTTCTTCGATACGGTAGTTGGTACTGATACGTACTGTCTTGCCGTCCGTGCCGATGGCGATAACGCTGACATTGGCATCGCCGAACTTACTGGAAATAAGCTCGCGAACTTGTTCCGGCTCTACCTTATTCTCAAACTGTACTTTGAAGTTACGTCCACCAGTGAAGTCGATACTCTGGCTCAATCCGCGGGTAGCGAGGAAAGCGATACATATAACTATGATAACTCCAGTAGTGGTCAGCCACAATTTGTTTCTACCCATGAAGTCGAAGTGTACATTCGCCATCAAGTTCTTTGAAATCTTGGAAGAGAATGTCAGATTCAGGAGTTTGTCCTTGCTCATGAAATGGTCATAGAACAGACGCGTCATGAATACGGCAGTAAAGAACGAAATCAAAATACCGATAATCAATGTAGTAGCAAAACCACGGATAGGACCTGTACCGAAGTTGAACAAGATAATACCGGTGATGATAGACGTCAAGTTGGAGTCGAAGATTGCAGAGAAGGCGTTGGAGTAACCGTCAGCCAATGCTTTCTTTACACCCTTGCCTGCACGGAGTTCTTCTTTGGTACGTTCGTAAATCAATACGTTGGCATCTACAGCCATACCCAGTGCCAGCACCATACCGGCAATACCGGACATCGTCAATGCTGCTTGGAAAGAAGAAAGGATACCCAATGTGAAGAACAAGTTCAGTACCAGAGCACCATTGGCAACCATACCCGGAATGAATCCGTACATAGAGCACATGTAAACCATCAGCAGAATCAATGCTACGATGAATGACATGATACCGGCATTGATAGAAGCTTGTCCCAGTGAAGGACCTACGATATCTTCTTGTACGATGTGTGCAGGAGCCGGCATCTTACCTGATCTTAACACGTTTGCCAAGTCTTTTGCTTGTTCCGGAGTAAAGTGACCGGTAATCTGTGAGTTACCGCCCGTGATTTCATTGTTTACGTTCGGTGCTGAGTAAACATAACCGTCCAGCACGATAGCAATGCTTTTGCCGATATTCTGTTTGGTGAGCTGAGCCCAACGGCGGGCACCGTCAGTGTTCATAGACATACTTACGGCAGGTTTACCGTAATGGTCGTATTCGTCTTTGGCGCTAACCACTACATCACCTTCCAGAGGCGCCTTGCCGTTACGTTCTGTAGAACGGATGGCATAAAGTTCGAAAGTCTGGGCTTTCGGATCGTATTCATAAGGAGATACGCCCCACTTCAGACGCAAGTCTTTCGGCATTTCGGCCTGAACTTCCGGCATGGAAAGGTATCTGTTGATTTCAGCAGTATCCTTGTAGTTGGCATAAGCAACAACAGGACCTTGCCCGCTGGGGTTGACCTGCAGGATGGCGAACAGCGGGTGTTCTTTCTTTATCTGCGCAAGATCAACAGCTTGTGTTTTGATTTCGCCCTTTAAAGCAGCGGCAAGACGGTCGGCTGTGCTGGTAGCTTGTGCTACGGCAGGAGTTTCGGTAGCTGCGCTGTCTGCCTCTTCTGTCGGAGTTTCGCTTGCAACGATGGCACGCAACTTGGTGTCGGCAGCTTGCAGATAAGGAGTAACATCTTTTGCTGTGTATGTTTCCCAGAATTCCAGATTGGCGGAACCTTGTAACAATTTTCTTACACGTTCAGGCTCTTTGATACCCGGAAGTTCCACCATGATGCGCCCCATCTTGTCTTCCAGACTTTGGATGTTAGGCTGAACTACACCGAAACGGTCAATACGGGTACGGAGTACATTATAGGAATTCTCAACAGCCGCCTTTACCTCTTCGCGCAATACTTTTTCAACTTCTGCGTCGGTAGATTTCTGAGTTACCTTGTCTTTTAATTGTTGGGTTGCGAACAGCTGTGACAGCGGAGCACCCGGAGCAAGCTTGTGATACTCTCTGACGAACAAGGTGATCACGTCATCTTGGCTTGTGGTAGCTTGTTTGGCGGCAGTGGCCAATGCTTGGTTGAATGCTTCGTCAGTCTTGTTGTCAGCCAATACTTTGATGACATCGGGTACGGATACTTCAAGGATGACGTTCATACCGCCCTTCAAGTCCAAACCTAAACTGATCTCCATCTCACGACATTGTTTCAGCGTCCAATTGCCAAAATACACTTTCTCATTAGCCAGAGAATCGAGGTAGTCCTGCTCTACTTTCACATCGCCTTTTGCAAACTCTTTGGCCTTACTTGTGTAATGGCGAGTTACAAAAGAGAAGGAGAGATAGAACACACACACCAGTGTGAGCAATATCGCAAAAACCCTTACAAATCCTTTGTTTTGCATGTTACTTTTAGTTTATTATGATTACTTTTTAATTAAATTCTGTTGCATACAAGGCTGCAAATATAGCTTTTTTTTCACAAATCTTACTTCATACCGCGATTTTTTAACATCGGGTCTAATTGAGGCTCAGTTCCTCTGAAGTTCTTATAGAGAGTCATTGGGTCTTCGCTGTCTCCTTTTTCCAGAACATTTTGGCGGAAAAGGTCGGCTGTTTGCTTGTCGAAGATACCGTGTTCTTTGAAGGCTTCGAAGGCATCATTGTCTAGAACATTGGCCCAGAGATAGCTGTAGTAGCCTGCCGCATAGCCGCCAATGATGTGGTTAAAGTACGTGGTACGATAACGGGGAGCTATTTCCGGAATCAGCCCCAGTTGGTCCATTGCTTCTTTTTCGTATGCAACGACATCAAGACCTTCGGTGTCAGTCAGGTTATGCAGATTCATGTCGAGGATGGCGGCGGCCAGCAACTCGGTAGTCATGAAACCCTGATTGAACGTTTTTTGGTTCAGTATCTTTTCAATCAGGCTGTCGGGGATGACTTCGCCAGTCTTGTAATGCTTGGCATACATTTTCAGCACTTCGGGTTCGGTGGCCCAGTGCTCGTTGATTTGGGAGGGGAGTTCCACGAAATCGCGTACGACATTGGTGCCTGAAGTACCTTTATACTGGCATTGGGTTAGCAATCCGTGCAGGGCATGGCCAAACTCATGGAACAAAGTTTCTACTTCGTCGATAGTCAGCAGGGAGGGAGTGTCGCCTACCGGCTTGGTGAAGCTGCATACGTTGCATACCAATGGGCGTACGCCGTCTTGTTGCTCACGGTAATTACTCATCCATGCTCCGCCACTCTTGCCGGGGCGGGGGAAGTAGTCTACATAGAAAATGCCCAGTTGTGAGCCATCGGCGGCTTTCACTTCGAACACTTCCACATCGGGATGATAGACGGGGACGCCCTCGAGTTTAGTCAGTGTGATGCCAATGAGCTTGTTGGCAACGGCAAAGGCGCCGTCGCCTACAATTTCCAGCTAGAAGTAGGGGTTGATTTCTTCTTCTTCGAGATTGTATTTTTCTTTGCGCAGTTTCTCGGTGTAGTACCACCAGTCCCATGCTTCCAGTTTCTCTCCTTTGCCTTCCTTGTCCATCAGCTTTTGCAGCTCGGCTGCTTCGGCTTTTGCCTTGGGGAGTGCATAGCTCCATAAATTGTTGAGGAAGTCCATCACGGTAGCGGAATTCTTTGCCATTGTATTGTCCAATACAAAGTTGGAGTAACAATCGAATCCCAGCAATTGCGCCTTTTCAAGTCTCAGGCTTACGATGTCGGCAATGATTTTTTTGTTGTCGTTCTTGTCATTGTTGTTGCCACGGTTGATGTAGGCTTTGTACATCTGCTCGCGCAGCGGGCGGTTGGCTGAATATTGCAGGAAAGGCAGGCGGCTTGCATTGTGCAGGGTGAACAGCCATTTGCCTTCTTGTCCGGTGGCACGGGCTTCGGCCAAGGCGCTTTCGCGGAACCATTGGGGAAGTCCGGCGAGGTCTTCTTCTTTTTCTACATAAAGCTTGAAATCGTTGTTTTCGTTCAGGATGTTGTTGCTGAACGTGATTCCGAGCGTGGAAAGCTGCTTGTTGATTTCGCGCAGGCGGGCTTGTTTGTCGGCCGGAAGATTGGCGCCGGAACGGACAAAACCCTTATAAGTCTTTTCCAGCAGTCTTTGTTGCTCACGGGTCAGACCGAGAGCATCTTTCTGATTGTAGACAGCATCTATTTTCTTGAAAAGCTCCTGATTGAGTGAGATGTTGTCTTCGTGTTCGGCCAATGTCGGGGCCAGTTTCATGGAAAGGGCTGTCAGTTCATCGGTAGTTTCGGCCTCCGTCAGGTTGAAGAATACACCGCCTACACGGTCCAGAGTTGGGGAGCTGTTGTCGAGAGCAACAACGACATTTTCGAAAGTGGGAGCTTCCGTATTGGCAATGATGGCTTGGATATTGGCATTCTGCTCTTCTATACCTTTCTGGAATGCGGGTTCATAGTGCTCCAACTTGATTTTATCGAATGGAGGCACTCCATTGGGTGTTTGAAACTCGGTAAGGAACGGATTGCTTTCCGTCTGGGTGGCACAGGAGTACATCATACAACTTGCTGCTAAAATTAGAATACATTTTTTGAACATTGTTTTCTAAGTATTAAATGTTAAGTATTAATTCTCAATTCTTTTTGGTGATATAACACCATATCGGATAGTGGTCTGAATCCTTGATGGAACGGTCTACTGTACAATTGTAGGCTTTCAGGTTCTTGCTGGTCAATATATTGTCTATCCGAAAATAGAATCTGTTCTGATTGTAAGAAATTCCTAATCCCCGTCCTGATTTGGTGAATGCATCGTCCAGATTTTGGGCGATGGTACGATGAGTATAAGAGATGGGGGTGTCGTTGAAATCGCCACATACAATGATACAAGGATGTGGTGAAGCTGTTATTTCGTGTGCAATCGTGTCAGCTTGCGGTGCGCGGATGGCTGATGCCTCTGCTAATTTACGTATGAGCAGGCGCATACCGCTTTTCACCTTTTCTTTTACAGGGGATTTCTGCATGTTTTCGTACACGGCTTTATCGGCTTTGGTCAATTTGTTGGACTCCAAATGATTGTTGATGAGGGTGACTGTATCCTCTCCTATTTTTACTTCATACAGTACCGAACCGTTGTACTCGCTGGAATAATCAAGTACACGTGCCGAGAGAATCGGATATTTGGAATAACATGCTATCTTGTTGGTATGCCCTTTTTCCCTGCCCACCGTGTTGATGCGGTGATATGGATATGCCTTGAGTTCCTGTTCCACATCTTTTTGCGAAAGGTGCCGGGATGATTCTGTCGTGGAGTATTCTTGGAGGCAGAGGATATCGGCATTACTTTCTTTTAAATAAGTCAGTATGGGATTCTTGCCATTCTGCTTGATGGCTCCGTCAAATCCCATGATGTTGTATGAGAGTAATTTGAAACTTGTTTCAGGCAACTTGTTTGTATGAAAGTTGATGGGCAGATAAGTGCGTGTCTGTGAATAACAAAGTAGTAATCCTATCAAGGGAAGCACTGCGGTTTTGTAACGCTGGATGACCAGCCAAAAGATGAAGAAGCCTATATTTATCATCAGAAAAACGGGAAATGTCAGTCCCAGGCACGACTGCACCGGATGTGTGACCGGCTGTATGTGCGGACTATAGGCGGTAAACAGTAGCAAGCCCGTAAACAAGGCATTGACCGCCAAAATCAGGAGGGCGACAAAATTACCTAAATACTTCATTATAATAATTGAAAATTGAAAGGTGAAAACTGAAAATAAGAGTGGCGGCTATTTTCTCATTCTCCATATTCCACTTTCCGTTTTCCATTTGTTTAACGTTTACTTGCATCGAACAAGCTTTTCTTTTCCTCTGTAGTAAGGCTTTCGTATCCCGATTTCTTTAATTTGTCGAGAATGCGGTCTATCTCGTCGGATTGGGCTTTTTTCCGTGCGTTGTAATCATAATCTTTTTGTTTGCCAGTACCGTAGTGTACTTTCATTTTCGGCTTTCGGGGTTTGAAGCTGACGATGGAAACTAAGGCATCCAAACATTTGTTTATCCATGAGGTCAGGTCACTGCCTTTGCTGAGGCTGGCGGCAAACCATACCCCTGCCAGCGCACCTCCTAAATGTGCGATGTGTCCACCGGCATTGCTGGAGGTGATGAACAGCAAATCGGTGCCTATAACGATGAGTGCCAGGTATTTCAGCCGGATGGTTCCGAACAGCAGCAGCCGTATCGGATAGTTGGGCTCGCGATAGGCGGTGGCGGCTACAATGGCAAGTACAGAGGCGGAGGCGCCTAGCATGAAAGAATAGTCTGTCATGGGACGGAAATACGGGAAAATGTTATAGGCGGCCATATAGAGCAGACCGCCGCAAATTCCTCCCAGAATGTATACACCCCGCAGATGCTTTGCAGAGAAGAAACTCAGGAACAGTGCACCGAACCAGTAAAGCCACAGCATATTGAAAAGAATGTGCATGAATCCTGCATGCATGAACATATATGTCAGTAGTGACCATGGTTGCAGGATGAAGCGTAGGACTGATGCCGGCAGTTCCAACCATTCGAATACGCCTGCTATGCTCCGGGTGAACAACTGGAACATGACTTCGGTTAGCGTAGTAAGTATGAATACCGCTACATTGATGTAAATCAGTTGGATATAAATGTTCCCTCTACGGAAAGTTTCTTTCAAATCAGTTATAATAGTAGCCATTTCCTCTGTTCTTTTTTCTCCAGTACATAATCAGGATAAAGCCGAATACC
>ENA-ORHU01000078-ORHU01000078.1-human-gut-metagenome-genome-assembly--contig:-NODE-78-length-25581-cov-6.28461_pt1 | contig 25581 bp, 18 predicted proteins | sample MGYA00243022_ERZ508730 | MGnify/ENA primary metagenome ERZ508730 (study PRJEB26277, sample SAMN04329827) | human gut metagenome | biome: human-associated habitat | host: Homo sapiens | place: USA...
ATAATAACATTTTAACTAACTGAATCAAGTAGGTATTTCAACTACTGATTCGCATTATTTAATGTTTTTCTTTCTTCAAGAATATTTCCGCCATCATGCAACGGGCACTTCCTCCTCCCAGCGTTTCAATGGTAGGGATGGGCATGGAAAGTAATGCGTTATACTTAGACAGCCGTTGTAACTGGTCTTCATGCAACGAATCGTAAGCACTTTGAGACATCACTAGAAACAATGCACCTTTCCCGTTCTCCACCTGAAGCATATTTCCGGCAAAGTGATGCATCTGTTCCTCGGAGATGGCGATGATTTCTTTCCCTGTCTGCCGCAAGATGTGGCAAACCTGCTCACGCTCTTCCACGTCATCAATGCTGTCCAGACAAACGACCGCATAATCTGTTGCCACACACATCATGACGTTGGTATGATAAATGGGCAGACGTTGTCCGTTTACAGTCTGATAGGCGCGAAAGGGCACTGGAATAAAGTTCTGTTCCTTGCAGAATCGACCCAATAATGCTTCGTCCACCCGTTGCGACAAAGCCGCGTATGCATAACGGTTCACTCGGTCCAGAATGATTCCCCCGGTCCCCTCCAGGAAGCGGTTTTCTTCCTCAAAACCTGTATAATCTACCTTCCGACGGATGCTGAACCCCTCCGACTCTATCCGCTGCAAGATATCCGCCCGTCTTTCCGCCCTGCGGTTTTCCGCAAACATAGGATACAGCACCACCGTTCCGTCGTCGTGAAAGGACACCCAGTTGTTCGGAAATATGGATTCCGGAGTATGAGGTATCGGGGTATCCTGCACCACTATTACCTCTATGCCGTTTGCACGCAACTTATCCACCATGCCCCGAAATTCCTTCAAGGCACAAGCTTGTACTGTCTCACCTGCCGCAACTGTCCGCTGCTGGAAATAATTGTTGGCCGCTGTTTCTTCATTGAACCCGAAGGCTACGGGTTCCACCATCAAAATGTGGTTTGTTGTTTGTTTAGTCATTTTCTCGGATTAATGGTAAGGTGGAGCAGCGCAACAGTCCGCCCATCTTAGATATTTCATAATAAGGTACACGCTCTACCGTCATTCCCCATACCTCTTCCATAAAGGTATTCAGGCGGATAAAGTTCTTTTCAGAAACCACCACCTCAGGAGAGATGGAAAAGACATTCGTATTCATATAGTACATCTCTTCCCGCGTTATTTCAAATACATTCTCCCTGCCGAACAAATCGAGCAGAGTATGATAATCCTGAGGATACATAAATCCGTCCTTATAAATAATCGCATGCCCTTTCCCTACCGGCATAAAGGTACAATCCAGATGCAGAATCCCCGCACGTGGATCTGTATTATGTTTTTTCAGCTCCAAGGGGATGAATATCTTCCCCGGACAGATTTCTTTCAGAAAGGAAAAAGCATATCGGTTGGTACGTGCCGTCTTCATCTGCGGATAATCGGGCTGGGTATAAAGGCCTACAAACACAATATTATTGTAAAGCACCACATCACCTCCCTCTACGTGCGCCTTTTCGGGAAGGTTGAAAATTTTGTTATAAGCTATCTGATTATAGACCACTTCGTAAGCTTCCTTCTCATCTTCCCTGTTGGGGATGATGTTGGAAACAATAATCTTGTCGTCAATCACAAACCCCACATCACGGGCAAACACCTGATTACAATTCTCCAGTGTCCACGGGCGATAGACCTGTACCCCATATTTCAACAATACGCTTTCAAAGCATCTCATCTCTTTGAAAATATCTTCTTCATGGGGATATATGTTATGCAATACGGACTCGTATGACTTGGCGTCATAAGTTTCTTCCAGCGTGGGGACCTTCCCTATGGAACCGGGTTGTCCAAGCACCACAGCTTTCAATGTAGAAGTTTCATTCTTTACGTTAAGCTGCATAAATCTAATATATTTATGCAAATATAAGAAGTTTACTCAACTAAACAAATGAATTGCCCGAATAATTCTACCTTATTGATTTATCAATTATATTTGCAACCGAAAAAAGAAGGTAATATGAAAAAACAAGAACTTTATAACAAGGTGATCGCTTATTTTCAAGAAACGATACCTGTTGCCGAAACTGAACTTCATTACAATAACCCATTCGAGTTGTTGATAGCCGTTATCCTGAGTGCACAATGCACGGACAAACGGGTAAATATGATCACCCCTCCTCTTTACCGGGATTTCCCGACTCCTGAGGCACTGGCCGCTTCGACGCCGGAAGTGATTTATGAATACATACGGAGTGTAAGTTATCCCAACAACAAGGCAAAACATCTAGTAGGCATGGCGCAAATGCTGGTGAAGGATTTTCATAGCGAAGTACCGGGAACATTGGAAGAACTGATTAAACTGCCGGGAGTGGGACGCAAGACGGCTAATGTCATTCAAAGTGTAGTATTCAACAAAGCGGCCATGGCAGTAGATACACATGTGTTCCGCGTGAGCCACCGCATCGGACTGGTTCCTCAAACCTGCACCACACCGCTGGCTACCGAGAAATATCTGATGAAGTATATTCCGAAGGAGATTGTGCCCACCGCACATCATTGGCTTATTTTACACGGAAGATATGTTTGTATGGCACGGACACCGAAATGTTCGGAATGCGGATTGAACGGATTGTGCCGGTATTCGTTGAAGCCGGCTTTATAAACTAATTCTCATTCCATCGTATGCAAAATGCACATGCGGCGGCAATAACCGTTCAGCATCAGCATGTAATCCCATATGATGACTCATGTGAATAAAATAAGTTTCCCCGGCTCCTATTCTTTGTGCATTGTCCAAAGCCTCCTTCAAATTCTGGTGGGTATGGTGAGGCTGGGGACGCAATGCATTCATTACCAACACATCCAGTCCTTGCAACAAATCATATTCAGCCCCGGGCATCGTCAGCATATCGGTAATCCATGCCATCTTGCCGATACGGTATCCCAAAATGGGCAATTTGCCATGCATTACCCGAAGAGGTGTCACTTCTACTTTGTTTCCTTCGGGATTGCCGATAATAAAAGGAGAACCGGGAACAATTTCCTCTAATGTAATACGGGGAACTCCCGGATAAAGATGTTCGGCAAAACAATAAGGAATACGCTGGCGTAAACGCTCTGCTGTATATTGTTCGGCATAAACCGGCACATCACGAAAACGACAGAAAGGACGCAAATCATCCAAGCCTCCTACATGGTCATAGTGTTCGTGAGTAATCAAAACACCGTCCAACGGTTTGAAATCGTTCAACCGTATCATCTGTTCACGGAAATCGGGACCACAATCTATCAGAATCCGGAGCCCTTCCGTTTCTATCAGTCCCGAACAACGCAAACGGTTGTCCCGGGGATCGCTGCTGGTACATACCAGACATTTGCACCCTATTTCGGGTACTCCCGTAGACGTTCCGCTGCCTAGTATTGTAATCTTCATATTATACTTTATATAAAATTCACTTCGGGAGAGATAGCTACCCCGAACTTTTGAAGCACAGACTCCTGTATCCGTCTGGCAAGAGCAATCACTTCATCTCCCGTAGCGCCTCCACAGTTCACCAAGACCAACGCCTGTTTAGAATGAACACCCGCGCGCCCTATTTGTTTGCCTTTCCAGCCGCAACGGTCTATCATCCATGCAGCAGGAATCTTCACCCGATTGCCATCCACTTCATAATGTGGCATATCAGGATACTGTTGCTGTACTATTTCAAACTGCCTGCGTGGAACAATCGGATTCATAAAGAAACTTCCGGCATTTCCCTGCACCCGGGGATCGGGCAACTTGGCTTCACGCACGGCAATAATCACCTTCCTTACATTCTCCAATGCCACCTCACCTCCTCGCTTTTCCAATTCGCCACGCACATTTCCATACTCCAGATTAAAAACCGGCTGCTTACTTAAACGATAAGTGACGTAAGTCACTATATATTTACCTTTCAAATCTTTCTTGAAAATGCTTTCACGATAAGCATAACGGCATTCCTCTTTGGTAAAAATCCGTTTCCTGCCGGTTTCCACCTCGACGGTTTCCACACTTACAATCAAATCTTTTGCCTCAACACCATACGCACCGATATTCTGAACGGCAGAGGCACCCACTTCACCGGGAATCAATGACAGATTTTCAGCACCATACCAACTGTTCTTCACGGTATATGCCACAAAATCATCCCACATCTCACCGGCTCCTGCCCTTACCTCTATTTCCTGTTCGTTTTCAGCAACCACCTCATACCCCCGGATAGCCGAATGCAGGACAGTCCCTGCATAATCACCTTTAAAAAGCAAATTGCTTCCTCCGCCGATATGCAACCAGTTACCGGCCATCAGGTTTTTATCCGACAAGATGGATTGCAGCTCTGTCACCGATTCATATTCCTCAAACAAAGATGCCTTCACATCCATACCAAATGTATTAAGAGGCAACAGAGAATAGTCTTTTATTTCCTTCATTTACAATCAAATCAATCGCTCAGATCCTCAAACTGCATCAGTTTCCATAGACCGTGCCGCCGTTCAAAATAGAGCGTATTATTAAATCCATTGCCAAAACCTTTCATTTCAATCACTTTCGTATTGGAATGCACATTCTCGTTCTGGCCATAGTTCACATTTGTCAAATTCTCACGAGGCAACACAGGCTGGAATGCGAACCATTGTCCGGCCTCCAAAGTCGTTTCCAGTATCTGAAACTCGTCTTCGGGATCAGCAGTCACAAACTTCAACGGTTCGTGCAAACGTGACAACTGGAAAACAGAATCATTGGCAAAACGTTCATAAAACTCAAAGAAGTCCTCCTTACCGGTATCCTCTCTCGGCATATCCGCGAAATCTATGGCTTCCAGTTTCCACAGCCCCTTCAGACGCTCAAAATAGTACCGCTTGATTTTTCCCTTCTTCAAGTAAATCCATTCTATCTTGACACTGGTAAGCCCCGTATCTTTCTCCATTTCCATATCTTCCGCCTTATCGAACAGAACTGTATAGGCATCTTGCCGGCTGAATAAAGGATCGTGTTTCCATTGGTCCTTTTCAATGTGCTCTTTCTTTTCCATTGTATAATACGGCAAAGGGAACACGATGCGTGACAATTGTAACTTTTCATCACTGGCAAAATTGTAGAAAAAGTCGGCAAAACTTTCGTCGGCCGTAGCGGGAACCATTGGTTCTTCCTCTACCGCAGCCATCGCTTCTGTTGTGTCCGGGGGTGCAGTCAGCGAATCAATCTCCTCAGTAAGCGTCTCGAAGGGGTCCATTTTCTTTTTTCCACCTCCACAGGAGCTTATCAGCATAAGCAGACAAACTCCGATTATTAGTTTTCTCATTTTCTATATTTAGAAAAAATCGATGCAAAAATATCGTTTTTTTTAGTTTTCAGCAAAATATATGGGTTTAATTCGCTAACTTTGCGGTCATTAAAAAATAAAGAAGAAACTATGTTAGCTAAAATAGAACAATTACTTCAGGAAATTGAAGGCTTGCAAGCAGCCAATGCGGAAGAATTGGAAGCCTTGCGCATTAAATATCTTAGCAAAAAAGGAGCGATTAATGAGTTGATGGCAGACTTCCGCAACGTACCTGCCGAGCAGAAAAAAGAGGTGGGCATGAAACTGAACGAGCTGAAAAACAAGGCTCAGGAACGTATCGCTACATTGAAAGAAGTTTTTGAAACCCAAGATAACGGTGCCGCCGAAATGGATCTTACGCGTACGGCTTATCCCATCGAACTGGGAACACGCCACCCGCTGAGCATTGTAAAAAATGAAATTATTGATATATTCCATCGACTGGGCTTCAGCATTGCCGACGGTCCCGAAATAGAAGACGACTTGCACGTATTCACTGCCATGAATTTTGCCGAAGACCATCCTGCACGTGATATGCAAGATACTTTCTTCATCGAAGCCAATCAGGAAGATGTGAAAAAGAACATCGTGCTTCGCACTCACACTTCTTCCGTACAGGCAAGAGCTATGGAACATTCGCAACCTCCTATCCGCATCATCTGTCCGGGACGTGTATACCGCAATGAAGCGATCAGTTATCGTGCCCATGCATTCTTCCATCAAGTGGAAGCACTCTACATTGACAAGAATGTATCATTCACTGATTTAAAGCAGGTATTGCTATTGTTTGCCAAAGAAATGTTCGGCGAAGATACTCAAATCCGTTTGCGTCCGTCCTATTTCCCGTTCACCGAACCAAGTGCCGAAATGGATATCAGTTGCAATATTTGCGGCGGAAAAGGTTGTCCGTTCTGTAAAGGCACAGGCTGGGTGGAAATTCTGGGATGTGGTATGGTGGATCCGAATGTATTGGAAGCCAACGGCATTGACAGCAAAGTTTACTCAGGCTATGCGCTAGGTATGGGTATTGAACGCATCACCAACTTGAAATATCGTGTAAACGATTTACGATTATTCTCTGAAAACGATACTCGCTTCTTGAAAGAATTCGAAGCAGCCAATTAATAGTGTCAATGTGACCATGTGCTGATATGCCAATTGCCATGCGGAATAGAACGCGGTCAATTGGCATATTAACATATTGCCACATTAGCATATTGATACATTGACATATTAGCACATTATTGCTCATGAAGGACAAGCTGATTACCAAAAATTATATAGAAATACTGGCAGCCAATTTTCTATTATTCTTTGGATTCTGGTTACTGATGCCTGTATTACCTTTCTACTTGGCGGAAGTTTTTGACGCCAACAAAACAACCATAGGGGCCGTACTTTCCTGTTACACCATTGCCGCCCTGTGCATACGGCCTTTCTCCGGTTATCTGTTAGATACCTTTGCCCGCAAACCGCTTTATCTGTTGGCTTATTTCACTTTTACCGCCATCTTCGGAGGATATCTCATTGCAGGAACACTCACCTTATTTATTTTATTCCGCATTATACACGGAGTATCGTTCGGCATGGTGACAGTCAGCGGAAATACCATTGTCATTGATATCATGCCTTCTTCACGCCGTGGGGAAGGATTAGGATATTATGGGCTGGCAAACAATATAGCCATGTCCATCGGACCGATGACCGGACTCTTCCTGCATGATGCAGGAGCAGACTATACGCTTATCTTCTGTTGCTCATTAGGTTCCTGCCTGATAGGATTTCTCTGCGCCTCATTGGTAAAGACCACCTACAAACCTCCTGTAAAACGAGAACCTATATCATTGGACCGTTTCATTTTGCTTAAAGGAATACCGGCAGGTTTCAGTTTGTTATTACTATCCATCCCTTATGGCATGACCACCAATTACGTTGCAATGTATGCCAAACAAATAGGTATCCAGGCATCTACCGGTTTCTTTTTCACCTTTATGGCATTGGGAATGGCAGTTACCCGTCTTTTCTCCGGACGCCAGGTAGACCGGGGAATGGTTACTCAAGTTATTGAAGCCGGCCTGTATCTGGTCTGCTTCTGTTTCTTCGGTTTGAGTTCATGCGGATGGCTGACAACATGGAGTCTGCAATGGACCACTTATTTTCTGTTCACCATAGCTCTTTTACTAGGTATTGGGTTCGGAACCATGTTTCCTGCCTATAACACGCTGTTTGTGAACTTGGCCCCCAACAACCAGCGTGGTACGGCAACTAGCACCTACTTGACTTCGTGGGATGTAGGTATAGGCGCCGGCATGTTATTGGGCGGATATATAGCAGAAATAGCCACCTTCAAGATGGCTTATCTATTCGGAGCTGCACTCACTGTTATCTCGTTATTTTATTTTAGAAGCAAAGTGGCCCCTCACTTCCACCAACATAAGTTGCGCTAATCTTTATATGTCAGCACCATGATATGGGAAAGCCGATCGTTTACAACTGACAATTGGGTTGAAAGAATAAACGAATGGAATAAAGGAGCATTTTCCAACAGAAATGCCGGCAAATAAGGCTCGAAACGTTCCGGGTTGCGGGAAATCTTGTTCATGTCCGCCACAAGCATAAAGGCTGCGTCACGTGAAAGATTAGCTACACATTCATTGAACAATGTCCTGCTATTTCTTTCGTATGCCTCTTCCATATAATCTGCCATGGAATCTTTATCAGCAGAAATAATCAAACTATCTTCCCTTATATCTGGAATATTTTTCAATTTTTCGGCCATCTGGTTCACACAACCGCATGAATCAGGCATAAAAGTATCTCCAGTGAGATACACCACATCGCTGTTCATGTGAAAATCAAACTCACTCCAACAGCTACTATTATCCTGCAGGAAAGGCATAGACGGTGTACGTCCGTATAAAGTCAGGAAATTATGCGTTTTCTTTTTCTGCATCGCTTTGGCAAACACGGGATCATTGCTCAATGCTTTCTCCTCATCCTCACGCGCATCAATCACTTTCTCTATCAAACTTTTCTGATAACTCACCACATAGAACCCCGCCTCACTATAGACAGCTAGAAAATCATTATTGCCCAACGGATAGACTGCTATATTTTTTCCTCTGTATTTTTCTTTTTTAGGTGAAGAACTTCCCGGAGTTCTCTCTAACAACATATCTCCCCTTGTGTCCTTAACATCAGCCACCATACAGAAATATACCGGGAAACTGGAAATTACCCAATTCTTCAGAATAATTCAGATGAGGAAATTCATTCAGAAAATAATTAATATTATCACTCTCCAACACACCGATGCAATCAGCCGGTACAAGTGAGAAGAGATTGATCTCACGACTCTTATCCGTCAGGCTTAATTTAGCAAAGCCGTAAAAGCCCACAGCCGTACAAAACAATACCACTGATAGCACCATACCCAACTTGGCAACTGTCCGCAATCTCATACCCTACCTGTATTTATATTTTTTTTGCAAATATAGCAAATTATTTAAGGAAACAAACAAAAATCTTCAAAATTCCACCTTCTTTCTTATTATTCATAAATGGTTCCGGTAGAAAGTTCCAACGCTCCCCATTTAATCATAGCGTTAAATAACCTAACAAAAGAATAAGAAGATAGTTCTTCCGGCCGGATATTTTTTTCTTTTATAATTCCGCTGTCAATCAATGCTGTACGGCAAGTTCCTCTCAACAAAGGTAATTTAGGTGTAAACCAATCCTTACCATCAAACAAGGCAATATTAGCTATGGAAGTATCAGTCAGCAGTCCGCGTCTGACAATTAAAATATCATCCCGTTCTCCACGGCAGGCAAAAAGCCGGTTTAAAGCTTCCCTGTCTGTACTTTTATAAGTATAATCTATATCATCCGAATAAACCAACTGCAAAGAATGTACCGGACGCATCTGATAGGCTTCATAACTAATTTCTTTTATTCCACCGCCATCATAAATCACCCTACATTTCATTCCGCTCATCTCCGGTGTCAATTTCAGGTATTCACCTAATTCTATGCCGGCACAGTCTGGCCAGAAATGATGAAGGGTATTGTTCAGTCTTTCATTATGATAAGACAAATTACACGCTTTTCCTTGTTCTATCCGTATAGTTTCAATAAATGGGTACATAAATCTTCTGTATCATTTCATTATATTCACTTTGTAAATCACTCTTTGAAGTGATTCCTCCCCCCGCCTTATAATAAAGATTCTCTCCTTCCTGTTCTAAAAAACGGATCATCACCGCACTGTCTAAAGTCCTGCCGTCACAATAGCCCATTATACCCGTATAAAATCCACGCTCATAACTCTCCGCTTCTTCAATAATATCTATCGTCTTGGATTTGGGCGCTCCAGTTATGGAACCGGCCGGTAACAAACGAAATATAATATCTCCTATATGCGACGGGTAATCATCGGGCAAGACACCACATATTTCGGAGCTTGTCTGAAAGATAGGCCCCTTATTGGTTTCAAGCCGGTCACAATAACGATACCGGACAACTCTCACCTGTTATGTTTTTTTAATGAAATGTTTACGAATGAGATCTACAATAGTAGCATGTTTGGCAGTTTCTTTAGGATCATCCATCAACAGTTTTTCCGCATCAGGTAAGGTAGCGTCAATCGTTCCTTTCATGGGGAAAGATTTTATCTCGCCATCTTCTATACGAACAAAAATTTCGGGTGAGAAACAGACCAATTTATCTTTCAACCAAAGTCTATAAAGCGCTTTGGAGTACCGGAACACATCCTCCAAAGTAAGATTAGTACTGACAGGAACTTTGCAAGTCAAATTAGCGAGATAGCTGTTACCTGCCAGAATATTCCGTTTTACGATTTCAAAAGCCTGCCGGTAGTCTGCCAAAGACATTGGAACAAAGTTCCAGTCTATCCGCCCACTGTAACTTTCTGTTACAGTATCCACATTTTTCACTCCATTAAAGTTATAACGGCAACGGGTAGAATCAATCCGGCTTATTTCCTCTATCAAAGAACACTGCTGTTTATAATCTATAATAAAAAGGAAAGGCTTCCGGCTACCCGCCAACTCATTCATACGTTTTATAGCTTCCGGTCTTTTATATTGTTGCATTTTAGCTGTTAAATTATCTTGTAACAATCATTTTTCAAGGGGAACAAAGTTAAGAATTTAAAGTAAACTGTTATCTTAACATAGAGAAATTCTTTCTTTTACTTGTTTTACTCAATAAGAGATGTAAAGTCAGAACAATAATGCCAGTGACGGTAAAAAATTATGCCGGGAACATCTGTAAAGACAATCCCCGGCTTTTTAATATACTTCAGGTATCCTTCCTTAAAGAGAAAGCTGATTTTCTGAAAAAGGACATACCTTTCCCTACAAAAGAAAAGAAAATCAAGTTTTAAATGAAATGCTAATCACTTAACATCATAATAAATTATCAATTTTCAAACTATTTTTTCAAGAACTTCTCGGCACGTCCCGGAGAAAATAATTCCCACAATGAAGCCACTGTCCATCCCGGAGCAAAAATATCATTATAATAGCCTTTACCATTCTTACCGTAGTCCCAGTTAGTATGCTGGACAACCTCCGGATAATATCCTGTTTTGGCAATACCACATCGATGCCCTTCATAGGGTAACAACTGACGCATTGATGTACTGATTACCTGAGAAAAATCCGAAAAACGCTTTTCATTATATTCTTTTGCCAACCAGTTCAATACGTCAGCGAAATCAAAGATAAAGACATCAATATGGTTGTTTTCTACAGAAACATTTCCCCAACCTCTAGTTTTCAACTCTAAATCACCCAACATCTGACCGGGGGCAAAAGGAACATCCCATGTATAGTACCATGACAATGCAAAATAAGCTGCCTTCCTCGCCAACCCAGCATAATGGGCTCGTTCAGCTCCTTTTGTAGCTAAAGCCAGATAGTAAGCGGCAGTTGACGCATACAAAGATGCCTCTTTATCCTCGCAATTAGCATCCAAAGTAGAAGAAAAATAATCGGACTTCGAAATCAATTCCTTTTCCAAATACTCCACCGTATGTTTTGCACTTGCCAAATACCGTTTATCCTTAAAATATTTATATCCCATAACCAATGGCAAAGTTGCCGAAGGGGTACTTCCCCCACTCTTGTCTACAATAGAAAAGTCATCTTTAAACTTACGAGGAAAACTACCGTCCTTATTTTGTAAACGCAGAAACATATCCAACATACTTTTTATACGCTTTTCCCACTCAGGATGTTTACGACCTTGCAGTCTTTCGTAATTCAAAAAATGAAGCAGGGCATATACCCCTTCAGACTGACGGCGGATACTATGAACAGACTCTACAAAATTACGCCTATAATGTACTACTTCATTAAAGAAACCCGTTTCCGAAAATCCATTCTGCAAATAAGAATCAAAAATTTTATAAGCATTCGTCACCAAATCCGTACGACGCTGCTGTTCTCCATATTCCAATGCATTAAAAGCATTCAACAAAGTACGTCCCACAAAACCCACTTCGGCAACATCCGTTTGGTCACAAGTAGCCGTACGCAATTCCACCCCCGAATAATAATGAGTAGGAGTATTTCCGACAAAGCTTTCCACGAAGAAATTACTCATCACTTCCTTCATTTTCTCAGGAGAATAAGGTGTATTTACAATTTGAGGACAGTTTGTATCATAAGAATATTCCCAAATATGCTGCACACATTCTGAAAAATCAGCAATTTCCGACTCATGTAATTCCCAAGTCAGAGAAAGACTCTCACCTTTACGTAATAATTGATAGGCCTCAACCGAAGGAGCCAATGTCAATTTACGAATATAAGTTTTAGGAGCTTCCTTGTAAGGAAACCCAAAAGACAAAGAAGCGATACCCGAGAGGTTTTCAAATCCTGTATAACCTATAGAGGTTTTACCAGACAATATCACTTCCCCTTCCTTATGGGTAGTCAAAGCATCCGAAGCCATATTATCCAGCCGGATAACAGAATATGTTTTCCTATTCTTTTCATCAAAAATAGCAGTCAAGGGAGTACTTAAACGGTCTTCACGAACCAACCAGCTATCCGAGGTATGAAAAGACGGCGCTTCTTGAGGAGAACGCAAGTTACGACGATACCAAAATCCAGGCATATAAAACAAACAATCATCATGATGACAACCAGTCATTACCTGCTCACCAAAATTGAAATAAACATCATCCAATGCAGTCATAAAAATGACAATACGCTGGTTGCCGTCTTTTTCTTCAACATTCTGATAAATCACCACAGGTAATTTATCGGCCGCCACCCACTGATATTCAAAATTACTATTATCCAATTGCTGCAAAGTCAGCGGATACCGCTTCGCATCATTACCAGGCACTTTCAAAGCAATGGAAGCCGAAACATTTTCCGGTGTATAGTTCACAGCTTCCGCACAAGTCATTCCTGCCAGACACACCACACTACATACAAAGTTTTTCCAATTCATATTTTTATGTATTTATTAATTACAATACAGGTTTTTCCGATTTCAATGAGGGAGAATCCGTAGCTACCACAGGCCATCCGTCTTTCCAACTTATTTTATCCATCATCAAAACACGCCCTTCAGGATGCTTTGTGGCCACTGCATGATAAAATACCCAATCATTACCCACTTTATCAGTCACAATCTCCGAATTGTGTCCTGTTCCCACAAACGAACTATTCTTATGAATCAACACTTCATGTTGGTTATCCATCATTGTCCTCCCGTTCTTATCAACATAAGGTCCAAACAAATTTTCTGAACGAGCAACTACAGTAGTGTAAGTGCTATTCAATCCTTCACAGCAAGTCCCTATGGAAGCAAAAAAATAGTAAAAACCTTCTTTTTTATGAATATAAGTTCCTTCATAAGCTGTACCAGCCACCTGCCGAGGCTTCTCCCCTTGTTTTACTGAAAGACCGTCCTCACTTAATTCAATGCCATAAATGCCCCGAAAGCTGCCCCAAAACAAAAATTTCTTTCCGGCATCTTCTATATAGAAAGGGTCAATAGAATTCTGTACATTAATCTCGTTACTCCGAAACATCAGACCATGGTCTTTAAATGGCCCCGAAAGTTTGTCTGCCGTAGCGCAACCGATACCACAGGTCCACTCACCTCCCCATTTAGACATAGAATAATAAAGTACATACGTATCACCTATCTTATTGATATCCGGAGCCCATAAGCCTCCACCCGGTTCAAAATCAGGACGCGTTCGATCCGTGAATGCTGTACCTACCCATTCCCAATTAATCAAATCCTTGGAACGATGGATCGGCAAATTACGAATATCTTCGGTTGCATACAAATAATAATAACCATCACCACCTTCTATAATAGTAGGATCGGGCAGACTATAATCTATCACCGGATTCCGGTAATAGCTGGTTTTATCACCATCAGGTATTTCTTCTTGCGCAGACGATGATGAGCAAGACACCAAACAAAAGCAGATAGACAGGATCAAATTTTTTCTCATTGCAGTAATTTAGGAGTTATATATTCTTTACTGATTCTCATACGGTCTGTTCCATTCACATTCTCAAAATTTACCGTACCAATATACATAGCACGCGGATGAATATTACTTTTATCTTTGTGGGCATGGAATACAATACGAAGTTTTCCCTCTTTATCAGTGAACATGGCGCTATGCCCTACACCTACCAACCCACCAGGATTTTGCAATAATGGATTTTCGTCGTATTTAGCCCATTCCCCCATTATATCGGTAGCTGTAGCACAACCTACACCATAGAATGGACTTTCATAACTATTCGCAGAATAAGTCATATAATAAATTCCATTGTGTTTGAGAATATAAGAACCTTCATTGACTCGAGGCCACACTTCCTCCCAAGCCTGTGAAACATGAATACAAGGGCGCATCGTTTCTTTCTTAAGGGTTATCAAATCTTTTTCCAACTTGGCTATCCATACATTATTCCCATCATTAAAACGGACAAATGACAAATAAGGAGTACCGTCATCATCCATGAAAAAAGAATTATCAATACATTTCTCCTCAACAATCATAGGTTCTTGCTTATTTTGTATAAATGGTCCTACAGGGGAATCTGCCACTGCTACACAAATATGCTCATCTGCCGAATAATACATATAAAATTTACCATTCACTTCATATACTTCCGGTGCCCAAAACCAACGGTCTGCCCATGAATCCTTCTTATTCAAAGCCAGCCCTTTATATTTCCACGTTTTTAAATTATCCGAGATATAAACCTCTATTCCTTCATCCGAGTGAGTACCATAAGCATAATAAGTCCCATTGTGCAACAATATAAACGGGTCACCCAGTGGAACAGGTATTTCCAGCTCTTCCACAATTATTTCATTCACATTCTTATATTCTGAGGAACATGACTGACAAGAAGTCAATGTCCCCAACATCAATAACCAAATAAAAATCAATTTTTTTTTCATAATACTAGTCAGTTTCCTATATGATAATACAATATTCCTTTATATACCGGAGAATAATTTCCAGAACAAAATCCTACACAAGAAGCAGGATAATGAATATCCAATCTCCCTAATTCTCTTCCGTCAACAAAAAGATAGAGCTTATTTCCCCTTCTCACCGCACGGAAATTATAAGATTCCTTTAATTGTTCTTGAATTCCCAACTTATAAATATGCCGTTCCAAATCCTGAGCGTCTTTATTAATAAAACGAATACCTTCCGTTTTTATCGGAGTAAAAGACAAACGATTATAAGCCGGATGCTCTGCCACCGTCGCCCCGCTGTTATTCAATGGATACCATTCTCCCTCATTCAAATATTCTATTGTAAATTTACTAAACATATCGTCTACAAACTCCGCCTTATTCTCTACTTCATGACGGTTCAGGTAAAGGGCATTTATCCATGAAGGCGATATAAAACGATAACATTTTTCGACAAAATCAGTATACTTCACATCAGGATAAACCATTTGTAAATGTTCCAACGGATATTTTTTATCAAGTATCTGTTGTCCTTGTTTTACAACTACCACTTCCAGCATACGCGTGATACCATTAAATTGAGCTTTTACATAGTTATCTTTATCCACATAAACCGGATAGCTTCCTGACATCTTACAATCGGACAAACCTGAAAGTTGAAAACTAAATTCATAATGATCAAGAAAATCACCTTTCAATATTTCTGAATGTTCTTTTAACTGTATCCGGTCATCATCAAATCCGATAGTATAAGTCACCCCTTCGAACAAAGCTTTTTTAGTCCGATCAAATACTCCGGGAACACCGGGTTCCGTCACAGGAATAATCTTTGTAAACAGATGTTTTTGAGGAGATGGTATTTCATCCAACCATACTTTTAAACAATCCTGATTACGTTCAATACGTAAATGATGATAAACACCCCAACGAAAATCTTTAGGCAAAGTGAAATATTCCTCCTTTTCTTTACCATTAATAATGGTACGCAAATACCAATTGTGGTTCTTTGTATCGAAACCGATATAAGCATTATTATCCACATCTTTCCACCACGCAATGATACCAGCATCTCCATCTGTTTTGACTGCTGTTTCAAACATATAAGTTGTAGAAGGTTTCACTTGTTGCAGCACTCCAAAAGAAGGTGTTTCCCCTTTCATTGAAAAAGTGGGCAAAGAAGGTTCCGGATGATAGCCATCTGTACAAGGACCGGTTATTCCTTCAACAAATAATGTTTTATTAAAGAAATGAACACGGTTAATATACTGCCCCCTACGCTCATTATTTTTATTAGCCATATATATAAGCCACCATTCAAATCCATTGGGCCCCCTTAAAATATTAGGTTGTCCCGGGGTCATCAAAATATCATCCGCTGTTTCACTCCTCATATCAAACAAAGAAACATCAAAAAATTGGGCACGCCCTTTATTTGTTTCTACAGCAAGCAAGTTCTCTCCTTTTTTCAGAAGCTCTCGTTGCTTTTCATCAAGGTTTACCATACAATAATCCCGTCCCTGTTTTTCGTAAATCAATGTTCCATTCAAATATATTTTTGTATCTCCGTCATGAGCAACCCTGAGTGCTAAATTTCCCACCTGTTTGCCAACAAAAAAAGATTTACGTAACCACAATGAAGGAGATGTCCACCAAGTACCTAAATGACGAGTGGTAGATCCTTTTATCTCTTTAGATGAGAATCCACATTCTCCTTTCTTCCAATCGGAAGCCTGATATACCGGAAGCATCCAACCGACTCCAGGATTATTTTCTGTATAATCAAACAATGGCTCATAAGTGATGCCATATCGTAAAAGATCCACATAATTCTCTTCCAGTAGAATTTGATTAGAATTTACTACCGGATAGCTATATTTATTCCCATTTTGAAAACTTAAAGGTGAGTCTGCCTCCGCAACCCCCAATTGATAATTCCCCCACTCAGTAGAGGTATGATTGGCATTATACATCAAATAGTATCGGTCTCTGTATTTCATCACCCAAGGTCCCTCTGCCACTCTGTTATCCATGGTCTCCCATGTATCCGGCAATGATGCAAACAAGCACACTGGTTCTCCGGCAAATTCCGCCGGATTCTTCATTTTACGTCCCCAAATAGTATTTCCATCAGTAAAACGCACCATATACATATATAATTGTCCGTCATCATCTTTAAAAACCTTAGGATCAATGCGATTATCCATCCAAGTTTTTTTATCAGGCTCTATATAGGGCCCCAACACATTTTTACTTTGAGCATGTACAATGTGAACAGCATGCTTATCCTTACCCCAATAATTGACAGACCAATATAAGTGAAAATCACCATTCAAACAAAACATATCATTGGCGTGAATCTGCTCATTACCGGCACCACTTCCTTTACTCCAGACATTATCCATAGTCACGACATGAACAGGTTTACCCCAATGAACCAAGTCGTCGGAAACATAAAAATCCCCATTGGTAAATACTCCACCTATATAATACTTACCATTATATTTCATCACACCGGCATCCGCTACTCCGGGAAGCACCGGATTCTGTATGTTTTGCGCGAATAAAGTACCGCAACAAGCAAAAGCACAGAAGATCAGTATTTTTTTGCAGACAAGCATAAATGATACTAGTTAAATAAAGACTATGCCGGAAGTATTATAAAAAGAAAAAACACTCCGACACAGTCTTTCTTTTTTATTAATAATTAGGATTCTGAGTTAGTTGAGGAACATCATCAATCTTACTGATTTCAACTTCCGATGTAGGGATAGGCATACGTTTGTGTTTGCCAATCACAAAATTGTTGAAGTCCTTGTCACGAGCTTTCAGCTCGTCAATACCAGCCTGTGAATCAAGCAATCCCCAGCGCTTCAAATCCGCCCAACGCCAGCCTTCGAAACAAAGTTCCAAAGCACGTTCCATCTGAAGACGTTTGATAAAGACCTCCTTTGAACTTAAACAATCCTTCCACCGACTATCTTTCAGTTTGGATAACCCTGCACGTTCTCTTACCTTATCAACATAAACAGCCGCATCAGAAGCCGAAGTTCCAGTTTCAACCAAACACTCCGCATAACTCAATAAAACATCAGCATACCGCATAATACGATAATTATTACGTGCGAAATAGTCTTCACGTTCACGATAGTAAGAAGTATTGTATTTGCGAATATAACAATCCTCTGTATCCTGTCCCCACTCATCAAACCATTGTGACGCATCTTCATTGGCATAGTATTTTTTTGACTGATCAGGAAAATCATCTCCAAAATGTTTATAAAGAATACTATTGTATAAACGCAAGTCATTTCTGCCATCAACCCTTCTCTCTTTCAAGAACTCATCTACTAGCCAACGACGCGCTTTACCATCGCCCCAACCCGTACCATGAGTGCCACCGGGTGCATAAAACTGAGTACGCTGGAAACCAAAGGCCATACTGGCATCATTGCCTGTGCCCCCCTTATTTTGATCATCAAACTGAATTTCAAATATTCCCTCCTGATTATTTTCATTCAAATCGGTAAAATTGTCTTCACGGTTATCAAGCAAACCATACAAAGAGCCTTCCCTATCAATCAGCCATTGCAACTGTTCTTTGGCCCTATCATATTTATGTTGTTGCATATAAGCCTTGCCCAACAAAGCTTTAGCAGCACCTTTTGTCGCTCTGCCTAAATCTGCCGCATCCCATGCCTCCGGCAAATTCTCCATTGCAAACGTAAGGTCTTTTTCTATCTGATCCCAAATTTCCTGTTCTGAAGCGTCCTTAGGTATGTAATCAGCATTTTGAGGTTCAAGAACTAATGTCCCTTTCTCCCACAAAAGATTTATCTGAAAATACCACAGAGCACGCAAAAAGGAAGCCTGTGCTAAAAGTTGGTTCTTTTGAACCTCATCCATTTCAATCGCAGGCACATTAGCCAAAACCTGATTACAACGAAAGATCCCTACATAAAAATGCTCCCAATGTACCTTATTACCCTCATAGAAATCATAATTATTATAAAGAAAACGCGTCCAGTCACCTAATTCTATCCAAGGAGACGAACTCCATCCTTCATCTGATGACAGATCGTAACGAAAAGACAACCAACGCATCCAAGTCCCTTCTTTATATAAGAAACTGTAACAAGCATTTACTCCAGCTTTTGCATCATCCGCCGATTTCCAAAAAGTAGTATTGGTTACTTCATTCGGATTTTCTATATCCAATAAACTTGAGCTGCATCCAGTAGCACACAAAGCCAAGACACCAGCAAATAAAAATCTATATATTTTCTTCATATCAGTATACTAATTTATAAGTTAAAAGGTCAAATCCAAGCCAAACATAACAGAACGAGTATTAGGATATGAAAAACTATCCGTTCCACTATTCCAAATATTAGTGTTTATAAAATCAGGATCAAGCCCGGAATAGCCTGTAAAAGTGAGCAGATTACTACCGGTAGCATATAAACGAAGTTTGTCAATACCCAAATTCTTCAACCATTCCTTTTTAAGATTGTATCCGATAGAAATATTTTTCAGTCTGAAATAAGAACCGTTTTCAAGGAAACGATCCGCATCCCATGAATTACGTTGGTCACCATAAATTATACGTGGCGTATCAGAATTCTGATTTACCTGATAAGGTTCTTCTCCCTTCTTGAAGCGAAGATAATTGGAATTGTCCGAGAACAAACGTCCTTGCCATTTGGATACATTATAAATTTTATTACCAAATTGCCCATTCCACATCATACTGAAATCAAAGTCTTTCCATTCAGCATTCAAGACCAATGACATTTGCATCTTTGCCCACGGACTTCCGCAAAATTGACGGTCATCCGCCGTAATCTGTCCATTATTATCCGTATCAATATATTTCACATCACCTAATTGCGGACGTTTCCCAGAAATCATAATAGGTTCGCCATCAGGAGTTACATAATTATCTATTTGTTCTTGTGTTTTAAAAATCCCATCGGTTTTATACAAAAAGAATTCTGCCAACGGACCATTCAACCTCGTTCTTGCCTGACCTGAATCAATAAAAGGTTTTTCATATCCTAAACTTAATACTTTATTACTCAAAGTTGTAATATTCAACAATGCACCATATTTGAAATCTGAAACTTGATCTTTCCACCCCAAGCTCAATTCAAATCCACGATTGCGCAAACTAGCCGCATTTGCTTTAGGTGCCCCTTCTTGATTACCGGTAGAGATGGCAATAGGCATTTCCGTCAAAACATCCTTAGTCTTTGAATGATAATACTCGGCACTGAAAGTCAAACGTGAATTGAGAAAACTAGCGTCAAAACCAATATTTACGGTTTCTTTGGTTTCCCAAACAAGATTGGTATTCACTAATTTTACTTGAGTGGCTCCAGGTACAATAGCTCCACCAAATACCGTCACAATGCTTTGATTAATAGTACCAACATAATCCCAATCACCGATAGAAGCATTACCCAAACGCCCCCAATTTCCCCTGATCTTCAAATCATCAATCCAAGGTACCTTAAAGAAACTTTCCTTAGAAATTCTCCAGGCAGCAGAAACAGAAGGAAAATTACCCCAGCGATTTTCCTTAGCTAAACGAGAAGTACCATCCCGACGGAAAGTAGCTGTCAGATAATATTTGTCATCATAAATATAATTAACACGTCCCAAATAAGAGATCATGGCATTCTCACTAATACTATTAGTATTCTGTTGGTTACTTTGTCCAGCATTTAACACTGTCAGATAATCACCATTACCTAACATAGGAAAATTAAGACGGGAAGCCCATAACCCCTCCCACTCATGATGTTGGTAAGTAGTACCTAATACTGCATCGACATGATGTTTTCCAAAATCCTTGTTAAAATTCAACGTGTGCTCAATCAGCATATTATAAGTATTATCACGTGCTTTCTGGCTCTCCGGATCACGATGTTCCTGATTTTGTTGCCAATTACCTTCACCACGAAACCATGAATTTTCATAGAAATACAAGTCAACGCCCCCATTGAACTTATAAGAAAGAAACTCGAAAGGTTTGAACTCCAACCACAATGAACCATTCAGACGATTTTGTCTCATATGGCGTTTTTCCAAATTTTCACGTGCAATGGGATTTACACCGAAAGTATTATATTTAGCCGCATCTCCATATCCATAACCACCTGGATTATTCTCATCATAAACCGGAATAGTAGGCATCATACGTAAAAAGTCATTATAAGTATTTGTCTGGTTCGGATCAGTATTAGTTAATGAGTAGGCCAAGTTCTCACCGAATGAAAACCAACCTTTTTTCCCCTGTGTGTTAACACGGAAACTATAACGATCAAACGTATTTCCATAAGATACACCATCATTATTATAGTAACCAGCTGAAACAAAATAACTACCCGAATCTCCACCACCGGATAAAGATACATTATAATCCTGTACCAAAGCTGTCTTCAATACCTCATCCTGCCAATTGGTATCATATTCGGAATGCTTCTGAGTTGTTGTTATGGAGGCTATACCATCTTTTATCGCTTCTTTATAAGCTATATCATTATATTTAATGTACTCTGCCGCATTCATCAAATCAAACTTCGGACTCCATTCCAATGTTTCTTTCACACTTACATTCACCTTCATAGGACCACTCACCCCTTTCTTAGTAGTAACAATAATCACCCCATTAGCAGCACGAGAACCATATATAGCGGCAGCGGAAGCATCTTTCAAGATCTGAATAGATTCAACGTCAGCCGGATTAAAGTCAACTCCCGGATCAGTTATCATCCCATCGACCACCCACAACGGAGCATTATTACTTAATGAACCCACACCACGAATTTGAATAGAAGCATCCTCACCTGCTCTACCACTACTACGAACGTTTACACCTGTAGCAAGCCCCTGCATCTGACTGACAAGTGTTCCAGCTGAGCTTTTTTTCATCTCTTTGGTATCAACTACTGCTACTGCACCCGTCAGATCAGATTTCTTCACAGTCTGATAACCAATTATAACCACCTCTTCCAAAGCCTTGGAATCATCCTTCATTATCACGTGCAAAGGTTTTCCCTTGTAAACAATCTCTTGGAGGGTCATCCCTATATATGAGAAAACCAATGTTTGTCCATTTTCTCCAGTAAGAGTAAACTTACCATCCAAATCAGTAGTAGTACCGGTAGAAGTACCCTTAATAACCACATTCACACCAATTAAAGGCAGGTTGTCTGTGTCTACTACGGTTCCGGTCATTGTTACGTTCTGCGCATAAGCAGTCATCGTAAAAATAGTCAGAAAGAAGAGTAATAATTTTTTAATCATTTTTTATAGAATTAGATTTGTAAAATTGTGCGGAGATTTCAGTTCCGCTTTTTAATTAATCACAAGTATGTATCATAAATATACATACAACAGATAGAATTTGAAGGTCACATTCTTGTTATGTCATAGGCATTTCTTTTTTCACAGTATTACATGAATCATATTCTCAACTTTTTGTGATGCAAATGTATTCCAAACTCCCCGAATGTGCTAGAACTATTCAACCAATTAATAGAATAATACATTCAAAAATAGCCCTCAGAATAGTTCCTGAGGGCGATTAGTTCTATTATTCTATTTCATGCGCCGAAAAAAATCATTTCACAAAATCTTTTGGTAAAATACCAAATTGCTTCTGAAAACATTTAGTAAAATAAGAAGGAGTATTGAAGCCAACCATATAACATACTTCATTTACCTTACATTCTCCTTCCCTTAATAATTGAGCAGCTTTTTTCAATCTCTCTAAACGGATATAGTCATTAGGGGTCATGTCCAACACTCCTTTTATTTTGCGGTTCAAACTGGAACGGCTCATATTAAGCAAACTCGCCATATCGTCCAGACAGAAGTCCGGATTTTGCATATTGGCAACAATCACTTCATTCAAGGTTTTCAAAAAAGTTTCATCCGCTTTCGTCATAGCCATAGAATTGGTCTGTATAAACGGTGAATGTGCAAAAGCCGCATGCAGCTTTTCATGATTACTTAATAAATTGGCAACAGACACTTTCAAATACTCCACAGAAAACGGCTTTTCAATATAAGCATCCGCTCCAGATTTCAAACCATCTATTTTTGATTGTAAAGTGGTCTTAGCCGTCAACAGTACAATAGGAATATGACTGTAATCCAAGTCTGATTTTATACGGTCACATAATTCCAACCCATCCATTTCGGGCATCATTATATCCGATACTATTAAGTTCACTGTATGCCCCTCCAACACCTTTAAGGCCTCCACTCCGTTAGTTGCAGTCAATATTTGATAAACAGGTGACAATTGTCTGACAACAAAAGCCAACATTTCAACATTATCCTCCACAATCAATACAGTGTAACGCGGCTTCTGTTGCAATTGTCCCGGATCCTCTTCTTTCGGATCCTCTTTCAACTTAATCTCACTCTTCGAAATGGCAATAGTATGTTCATGCTTTACTGGCAATGAAAGAATAAAACAATTCTGCTTTTGTGAATCATCCATAATTAAGTTCCCTTCATGCAACTCAGCTAAAGATCTTGCCAATGCCAAACCAATTCCCGTACCCGAAACCTTACGGGAAAATCCGTCCTTATACTGTATGAAAGGCTTAAAAATCTCTTCACGCATTTCCATAGGAATTACATTGCCATCGTTACAGACAGACAAGAACCAACAAGTATCCTCCATCCACAACCGGACATGAATATAAGTTTCAGAATATTTAATGGCATTAGTAAACAGATTACTAATTATCTTAGTCAACGCCTCACGATCTATCGACGCATAGATAGATTCCGAACATTCAATAACAAATTCCAATTTCTTTTGCCGTGCCAATGGAGTAAACCGCATATAAATCTGCTGTAATATATCCGAAATATTACACTCTACAAAATTCAGTTGAAACCCACGTGTTTCAGTCTTTCTGAAATCAAGTAACTGATTAACCAAATCCAGTAAACGGGTAGTATTCAGATTCATTATTTCCAAATCATCACGGATATCTGCAGATACATTCGGAGAAACAAGCACATTTTCAAGCGGACTTTTGATTAATGTCAAAGGAGTACGAATCTCATGCGCCACATTCGTAAAGAAATCTATTTTTGCAGTATAGAGTTCGCGTTCCTTTTCCCGTTCGAATTTCTCCATGGCCTGTTGGTGTTTCTGCTCATTCCTTTTCCGGAAATAATAAATGATACCTACCACAGACAGAATTCCTAATAGCAAATAAATAAAATAGGCCCACCCTGATAAATAAAACGGAGGTAAAATATGAATCTTCAATATACGCTCTTTTTCATTCCATTTTCCGTCACTATTCGATCCTCTTAAATGGAAAATATAAGTTCCATATGGTAAATTGGAATAATTGATTACCGAATTCCGCCCTACATTATACCACTCTTTATCAAATCCTTCCATTTTATAAACCTATTTCTTAATTTCAGGTGCCTGATAACCTAATGCCGCCGCTTGCTATGAAAAAGAATTTTGATCAGATTCTAACTCGACCTCATCAGAAAAGACGATGCTTTCTTTCAATGGAGAATCCTTACTGCCGATCTGCATTCGTTTATTGAATAAGAAGAAATCTGTAATGACAACTGGTGGAACAAAAGTATTTTCTACAAAAGTAGATGGATCAAAAGTGATAAAACCATTTATACTACCTAAATAGATACGTCCCATCTTATCTTTATACCCAGACTGATAATTAAACTGGTTACTTAGCAATCCGTTTGCTGTAGTATAAACTCGTTTATCATCTGTTTCCGGATTGAAACAAACCAAACCATTATTAGTTGTCAACCATAAATTCCCCCGATTATCCTCTACCATCCGATAAATGATATTACTAGGAAAACCTTTCGACATATCAAAACGAGTAAAGCTTTCATTTTCCGGATTAAAACGGCAAAAACCCGCCCCTTGTGTCATAAACCATAACCGCTTACGACTATCTTCACAAATACTGATTACTTTATCATAAGGTAATGAAGTGGAATCGTTCTTGTGAAAAATAAAATTCTTCCATTCTTTCTTATTCACATCATAACGAAAAACACCGTTAGAATAAGTTGCCAGCCACAAATTCCCATTAAAATCCTCCAATATTTTATAAACAAACATATTAGCTAGTTCCGGCATCCTAGTAAAGTCATCTGTATCACGATTATATCGCAGCAATCCAGATGTAGTGCCAATCCATAAGTCACCAGATGTAGTTTTACAAATAGAGAATACATTATTGGCATCCAAAGAATTTGGGCTTATACCTTTTTGATAGTGTCTTACTTGCTTCGTAAGCAAATCAATACGGCTTAAACCTCCGGAAAAAGTGCCTACCCACAAATCATCACCGTCCAAACATAAACCATGAACATTTTGATAAATAGAAGGATGTGAGAATTTTTCAATCTTTCCACTTTCCGGATAAAAATGAAATAATCCCTTATCTTCAGTACCAATCCAAACAGTACCATCATTACTTTCACAGAATTCACGTACCCTACGCCCAAAATTTTTAATATCATCACGAGGGTAGAATTTTTCAAAATAAGTCCATTGACGCGGATAGTAATTGACCCCGCCAAAATAAGATCCGATCCACATTCCTCCCTCATTATCACGGCATATAGAATAAATAGCATTATCGGCTAAAGCATAAGAATCATTCACGATAGAAACAGAGAGATGAGCTATTTCACCTT
>ENA-ORHU01000084-ORHU01000084.1-human-gut-metagenome-genome-assembly--contig:-NODE-84-length-24524-cov-6.03351_pt1 | contig 24524 bp, 17 predicted proteins | sample MGYA00243022_ERZ508730 | MGnify/ENA primary metagenome ERZ508730 (study PRJEB26277, sample SAMN04329827) | human gut metagenome | biome: human-associated habitat | host: Homo sapiens | place: USA...
AGCAGGTCGGTTGCTTTCTGGATACCTACGTAGCCATTGTAGGGTACTTTGGCATCCTGATTGCGTGCACCACGTTTGGTAGTAATGATTACAACGCCGTTGGCGGCACGAACACCGTAGATGGCTGATGCAGATGCATCTTTCAGAATGGTCATGTCCTGAATGTCAGAGTTGTTCAGGAAGTTGATGTCATCGTAGAACATTCCATCTACTACATAGAGAGGAGAGGTATCGCCAAAAGAACCCATACCGCGGATAGTAACTTTGGGGCCGTCGCCCGGTGTTCCCGAATTGATGATGTTAACGCCTGGTACCTTTCCCTGCAATGCTGCCATTGGAGAGGAGGTCGGAACATTAACTAATTCTTTTTCTTTAACGACATCAATCGGAGCTGTCAAGTCTTTCGCTTTGGCTGAACCGTAACCGATGACAACGACTTCATCCAGCAGTTGCGTATCTTCCCGCAGCCTTACATTGACAACGGATTGTCCCGCAGCACTTATTTCCTGCGGCAACATGCCTAGATAGTTAAACACAAGTGTTGCCTCTTCAGGGACACCGTTAAGTACATAGTTACCGTCGAGGTCGGTAGCTGCTCCAATAGTAGAGCCTTTTACTACAACCGTGGCTCCGATGATCGGTTCATTGTTCTGGTCAACAACAGTTCCTTTAACTGTCTTTGTTCCTTGTGCCAAAACTGTCAGTGGCAACGAGAACAAAATCATGAATAGAAGAAATAATGTTTGCCTTCTCATAACTAAATTTAAGAGTTAATAATTCTGCCGCCAAAGAAAGTAATAACGGCAAGTAAGGCAAAAAAAATCACTACCACGATAATACGCTTAGAGTAAAAAGGGGTACTGTTTTACTACGTTTTAGTGTAGCTTATTTCTAATAATCAGTTTATTATGATAGAATGGTTTGTAGCCGTATTATTTCAAGTCAATGAGAAAATCTACTAATCCTGTTCCGTCGGGGATATCCAGCTTCTTGCGCAGACGGTAGCGTGCTGCCTCCACTCCCCGGATGGTAAGGTTGGTCATTTGCGCAATGTCTTTCGTAGAAAGGTTTAGGCGCAGCAGTGCGCAAAAACGCAGATCGGTGGCGGTAAGGCTGGGATAACGTTCGCGCAGGTTGCGGAAGAATTTCTCATGAATTAGGTCGAAATTGTTCTGGAATACGTCCCAGAACTCTTGTGTCTCGATGTTTTCGTTGATGAGCTTCAGCAGAGATTCGAGGTTCTTGCGTCCATATTGCCCTTTTACCAGGAATTCTTGCACGGCAGCACGAAGTTTCTCCAAGACTTCGTTCTTGGCAAATACACCCAGCGCCATGCTGGCAAGGTCTTTACTCTTTGCTGACAGCTCGGCTTCCAGCAATTGTTGCTGCTGTAGAGTTATCAGATGTTCCTGCTCACGCATCTTGATGTTCTGCTGCATCTGCTCAGCTTCGTACTCTTTCCGTTTCTTTTCCATGGCACGGTTGGCGCGCCACTTGGAGAAGAAGTAGAGAAGTGCAATGAGAACTATAAGATAGAGTGCAAAAGCATAATAGGTGAGGTAGAAAGGACGGGCTATGGCGAAATGATATTCCACTTCACCGATTTTCTGTCCCAAATCATTATAGGCTTCTGCTTGGAATGTGTATTCTCCGTAATCCAGGCTACCGTAGCGGATTTCGGGCTCTTTTAGGTCTGATGTCAGAGCCATGCCTTGTCCTCCTTGCAGGACATAATGGAAATGTACGGACAATTTATTGTAATGCGGCAGGCTTACCGAGAACAGCAAATCCCGGTAATTGCTTTCCAGTTCGACATTTCCCTGCAGAGGCAGGCGGTTCTCCTTTTTATCTGAAGAAGAGCAAATGACAGAGCTCAGTGATAGGGCGGACTCCAACGTTGGACTGAGGCTGTCTGTGTTTTTGCTGTAACTGGCGATTCCGTTATTTAGATTAAAATAGACAACGTCATTGTCAACGAACACATTGTTGTAGTTCTCTATACATGGAGAATCAAACAGTTCGATGAGAATGCGTTGTTTCACGATGTACTCTCCTTCCGCGTACTCTACCAGTGCGTACTCATGTGAACCGGACAGCCAGAAGCGGTCGTTCGTGACGGATACCACAGAATGGGCATTCCTGATGTAAGGCAGAATGGTATTCAGCTTTTGGAAGGGGATAATCTGCCGGGTGATGTCGTCATAGGTATAGAAGCCATTGGGACTGGAAAAGACGATACGTCCCCGCATTTTCATTACTTGGATAGGGCCGATGATATATTCCGAGCCTAAATGGGAGATGTGCCGTACGCTTTTTACAGTCGACAAGTCATCGCTCAAGACTATTTTATAGCCTCCCTGATACATGTGTGAAGCCCAGATGACACCGCTTTGGTCAACCTCCAAATGCATGACCGGTGCAATGAAGCCGTCTACGACATGCGAAAAGGTCCATAGACCGTTCTTCTATTTATGATGATTCCAACAGTATCTCTTCGCCATAGAGGGTGCACTTAATCAGACACGTACTGCTGTTGGTATTGCTTATGACGGAAACGTTCCCTTTTTCGCCTATTAATAAGGTATGGGCATTGTTACCTGCAAAGAGTTGCCCGTCAATGTCCTTTACATACCAGTTCTGTCCTTCGCTATGGGGAAGCAAACGCATATTTCCGGTAATCTGGTGGTATTCGTACAAGCCCTGGTTGGTGGCCAGATAGAAACAGTCACCCCGGTGGGCTATGTCGTACACCATACCCAGCTTGGTTTCATGGTTGGCAGGGGTCAGTAGCATGACGGGGGAGTTGTGGTGGATGTATGCGATGCCGTCGTCCAATGCTGCCCATACGTTGTTGTCTTTGTCACAGAACAGTCCCAGGACTGTGTTGTTGTCCAAACGGTTATCCAGATTGAAGTGCCAGAGGCAATGTCCTTTGCGGTCGATGGCGTATATGCCGTTTAGGACTGTACCTATCATGAATATGGAGTCATTGGTCATGACGGCGCGGCTCACCCGCTGTTTCTTCAGCTCTGCATCAATGTCTGTTTTCCAGGGGGTGATGTCACCCGTGTAGCGGAACAGTCCGTTGTTCTCCGTGACCATCAGGAAGCTGTTGTTTCCGTCGGGCAGTAATGCCACTACATTGTCATCGTTCACTTTGCTGCGGGGAAAGAGGTGATGGAACTCCTTGCCGTCGAATTCATAGAAGCCTTCATCAATCATTTGTGTGTAGATATGTCCGTTTTGGTTGTAGAAGTAGAGCGGCTGTTGTTGTCTGTTGCGGAAAGCGCGTACCATTTTCCCGTCGTAGGAGAACCATGCGCTGAACGACTGGAAGTAGATGCGGCCGTCCAGCTCTACAATGTTCCATATCTCGTTGTTCTCCATGGGGAAATTCTTCAGGAATTTGCTCAAAGAATGGTACCGGAGAGTGCCTGCCTCCGAATACTTGAAATAGCCGAATTCCTCGAATGCCCCCACATAGATGCGATCTTCCTTGACGTATACTGAACGTACAATATGGTTTCCCGGTACTTTGTGTAGTGTCCAGCGATAACCGTCATATACCAGGAGTCCTTGGCTGTTGCCGAAAAACATTTCGCCGTTGCTACCTTGCGCACATGCCCAGTTCTGATAACCGGCTTCATAGTCTTTGGCAAGATAGTTGGTGACGGCGGGCATGAAGGAAGAAGCCCTGGCCTGGATGAAGAGAATAAACAATAAAAGGCACACTACCCAACGCTTGAAAAGCATCGGTCTTATCGTATTTTGTTTCATTTTTTAGGTTAATCGAAGTGTTTCTTGGAAGCAAAGATACAATAAGTATTCTAAATATTGTGTTTTGATGAGATAAAAAAGGTACTTGAAGCAGTTAGGGAGGATGCTTCTTAATGAATATCCTCCCCTCTTAGTTGTTTGTCTTTTGAAAATTATTATAGGGATTGTGCGGATGATAGGACTCGAACCTACACGCCTCACGGCACCAGATCCTAAGTCTGGCGCGGCTGCCAATTACGCCACATCCGCGGAATAATTCCGATTAGCGGTGGCAAAGATAGAAAGAATTTTCGTTTTGGCAAATTGTTTTTTAGATAAAGTCGTTTTAGGAAGTCACTTTCAGCATTTTTCTTGCTTCCTCAATGATGGTATCCAGGTCATTGTTCTCATCTTCTTTGCTCATATCCACCTTTTTGTCTGGGTCGATGCCGAACTCGATATGCTGTTTTTGGGCATCGAGGTGCGGGCTGGCAGAAAAGCGTACTCCCCATCCGTTGGGCAGTTCCGAAGAGAATGGCAGGCCCGACCCTCCGCCGGTTTTATCACCAACCAAGGTGACATTGGGAAAACAGCGCATGGAATTGACAAAATCATTGGTTGCACTATAGGAATGACGATTTGTCAGGACAATTACCTTTTTTTGCCAGCGGATACTGTTGGAAGGTTCTACATAAATGGGAGTCGGATCTGAAAAATCGCTATGGCCTTTGCCAGTTTTGTGCTGAATATATCCCGTCAGTACTTTTTTATTCGTGAAACGTTGTACCATTCGGGTGGCGTTTGTCAAGTTGCCGCCACCGTTGTTGCGCACGTCGATAATCAGGCCATTGCAAGCGGAAAGGTATAACAGAATCTCATCCAGGTTGCCGTTTCCGATGCCGCTGGAGAAATCACCGTAATAGATATATCCTATGTTGTCCTCCAAGATGGTATATTTGGCGCCTCCGGCAATGCGGTAGTCTCTTCCCAGGTACTTTTCAATGATACTTTCGTTGAAGTTACGGGGATAATCCAGATACCAGTCCCAGTAGCGTGCCATGTTGGAAGAAGAGTACAAGTTGACATGTCCGTCTTTCAACTCGGCAAGCATGTTACCTAATATTTCAAATAGACCGTCGTAGCTCATTCCCGGGGTGATGAGCGGTTGGTACTTGTCATGAATGGCATTCCAATCTATTTGCTTGTAGTCCAGGAAACAGTACTGTTCGTCTATTATTTTCCACAAGGCTTCGAAGTTGCCTTGTGGGGTATTGTTAACCTCTTCCTCACGAATACATCCGTTCAATAGGGGCAGTAACATGAGTAGGGCACTCCAAATTATTAAGATATATATTCTTTTCATGCACATTATCCTTATCGTCTTATCATTTATCACCTTGTCACTTTTTACTTTCTCTTGTTAGGAAACAGATAGAGTTCCTTTACGAACCCCACCATGAATACGTGCGAGTAAGTATGTGTCTTTATTTCGTTTACTTTGGACTGTTGTGCGTCCCATATGTAAGCAAAACGCATCCGGGCACGTCCCACCGGAAAGTCGGCGGTCAGCATTTGTCTCAGAGAGGGCTGGTTGTGCAGGGAGGTGAAGTTCACTACTCCGTCCCAATGTCCCAACGTAAATATCTCGTAGTAGGACTGTCCATAGTTGGGCATGAACATGATACCTGCCAAAGGAAGATTCACCTGATAGCGTAGTGTGATGGGACGGTTCTTGATGCGTAAGTTCCAAATAGCCATTCCCGATGCGGCAAGGTTGATATAGGCACGTGCTTGTGCGGGGTTGTTTCCGTTGCGCAGATTATAGACAAAGCCGCCGATGAAGTCGCCGACTCCTCCTGCAAGCTGTTTGAAATTGACCTAGAGTGGCAACTTGCCATTCCCGTTGGTGCAAGGGTGATATAGGCACGTGCTTGGGCGGGGTTGTTTCCGTTGCGCAGATTATAGACAAAGCCACCGTTGAAGTCGCCGACTCCTCCGGCAAGCAGTTTGAAATTGCCCGTGATTGGAAAATTATAATGCAGGCCGTAGTTCCAGTTGGCCAGTCCGGAGAATGTATTGTTATTGTCTACTTTGTTGTGTGTATATCCCAAGTCTGCCTGGAAGAAAGTTTGCAGAGACACGTTGCCGTCCATTAACCGTGTCATCCGCATGCTTTCGCGGGAGATACGGAAGTCGATTCCCTTGTACTCCTGAGGTGAAAGATAAGTGTCGAACACGTTGGTGAAGCCGATACCATACATGGTGGCACGAGTGATGATACGGTTGCGGTTGGTGGAGTCAGCCCGTAGCTCCCGGTCGATGCTGCATTGTGCTTCTTGTGCTTTCAGTCCGGCACTTCCCAAGAGCAGTCCGCATAGGATTATTATCTTGTATACGTACATATTAAATTCTCAATTACAAATTAGTAATCGTCAGCCAATTCCTAATCCTTCATTCTCATTCTTCATCAAAACAGCTTCATCTGTCCTGTCAGCTCGTCCAGTATGTCCCCTTCACTTTTACCGTGGGCGGGGTCCAGAATTTCCGGTTCTTCATCCGTTTCCTGCTCTTCGGTTTCCTGCGAGGGTTCCGGTTGACGGGTAGGCTCCAGTTCGTTGATGGTTTCTATAGTATAGGTGGTTAGGCGCTTGCCTTTTGCTTTGAAGCCTTTCACGGCGATGAATTCGTCGGCTTCCACCACCATCGGCTCTCGGAAATTGTCGTGACCGCCAAACACCACTTCTAAACGTGGGTAGCACTCGTCTGTCAGCAGAATGAGGCTGCTGTTCTTGTTTTCTCCTAAATAGTTTTGCTTGCGGGCGGTTGCTTCGAAGCAGAAACGCTTGATGTATGGATAGTTCTGCTTGTCGGCATCGTAGAGTACGGCGGTCGCTTGATGTAAGGATATGTCTGCTTGTCGGCATCTTAGAGTACGGCGGTCCATACTTTGTTCGGATCGTATTTCTCCAATACGCGTATGCCGTCGTCATAGTGATTGTTCAGGTCGAAGTTGGTGGCATAGAACTCTCCGCTGTTCTGTACGACAAGGATGGTGTCTTCGCTCTGGAATTCTCCGAGATATTCTCCGCGACCGTCGTAGTTGAGGCGCAGCACGTCACGGTCGAACCAGACTTTCCGTCCGCCCAGGGTGGAGCCTCCGCGCAGTTTCAAGGCTATCTTGTGTACGGGGAGTTTCGTGAGTATATTTCCCATGGCCTGCCGTCCCTTGATATTGATATTGCTGAAATCCTCCTCGAAGATGATGCGGCGTACGCGGGGATTGGGTTTCAGGGTTACCTTGATGATTTCGGCTTCGCCGTTGGGGTTGGCGGTGAAGTAGGTGATACGGGAGTCGGGGGTGCCCTGCGTCACATCGTATTCGCGGTCACGCACCACGGAAGTGACGGCAAAACGCTTGATATAGCTTGTCCCCTCCTTGCCGTCACGGTAGCAGACATTGTAGATGGTACGTTTGTCGTTCTTCTTGAAAATGTTGGCATAAAGTATATTCTTGCCTACGAACTTCTTGTCGGCCACTGGGGTAATGATATATTTTCCATCGCGGAAGAAGATAATCACGTCATCTATGGGCGAGCAGTTGCCTATGAATTCGTCTTTCTTCAATCCAGTTCCGATGAACCCCTCTTCGCGGTTGATGTACAGCTTTTCGTTGGCTTCGATGACTTTGGTTGCCTCGATGGTGTCGAAGTTACGCAGTTCCGTGTGGCGGGGGAAGTCTTTGCCGTACTTGTCCTTCAGCATACGGAACCAGTCGACGGTATATTCCACGATGTTTGCCAGATGGCGGTCTATCTCCTCTATGTCCTTCTTCATACGTGCTATCAGTTCCTCTGCCTTGTCGGAGTTGAACTTGAGGATACGTGCCATCTTTATCTCCATCAGCCGGAGGATGTCTTCCTTGGTCACTTCGCGGATGAAAGTCGGGTAGTAGGGAGTTAGGCGCTCATCGATATGCTCGCAGGCGGCATCCATATTCTTGGCTTGTTCAAACTCCTTATCCTTGTAGATGCGTTCTTCGATGAATATCTTTTCGAGTGAAGCAAAATGCAGGCTTTCCAGTATCTCGCCCTTACGGATTTCCAGTTCCTGGCGTAGCAGTGCCAATGTGTTGTCGACTGATTTGCGCAATACATCACTCACGGTGAGGAAGTGGGGCTTTTGGTCGTCGATGACACAGCAGTTGGGAGAGATGCTCACTTCACAGTCGGTGAAGGCATAGAGGGCATCGATGGTCTTGTCGGATGATACACCCGGGGCTAGATGCACTAATATTTCCACACTGCCGGATGTCAGGTCCTCTACCTTACGTATCTTGATTTTTCCTTTTTCGCTGGCCTTTACGATGGAGTCGCATACACTGGCCACCGTTTTCCCGTAAGGAATTTCCTTAATGGCAAGTGTCTTGTTGTCTATCTTTTCTATTTTGGAGCGCACGCGTATCGCACCGCCACGTTCACCGTCGTTGTATTTGGATACATCGATACTGCCTCCCGTCTGGAAGTCGGGGTACAGCTTGAATTCTTCGTTGTGCAGATAGCTGATGGAAGCATCGCACAGCTCATTGAAGTTATGTGGTAATATTTTGGATGACAGGCCTACGGCAATACCTTCCACACCTTGTGCAAGCAGCAGTGGGAATTTTACCGGTAGTGTAACCGGTTCTTTGTTTCGCCCGTCATAAGAGAGTTTCAATTCGGTGGTCTTGGGGTTGACTACCACGTCCAGAGAGATCTTGGAGAGACTTGCTTCGATATAACGGGGTGCAGCGGCGCATACCACGTCCAGTGCGAACTTGGAGAGACGTGCTTCGATATAACGGGGGGCAGCGGCGCTGTCACCCGTCAGAATGTTACCCCAGTTTCCCTGGCAATCCACGAGCAAGTCCTTTTGTCCCAGTTGTACCAGAGCATCGCCGATAGAAGCATCACCGTGAGGATGGAACTGCATGGTGTGTCCCACGATGTTCGCCACCTTGTTGTAGCGTCCGTCTTCCATACGGCGCATGGAGTGCAGGATACGTCGCTGTACGGGCTTCAGGCCATCCATGATATGGGGTACGGCACGTTCCAATATAACATATGAGGCATAGTCCAAAAACCAGTTTTGGTACATGCCGCTCAATTGGTGTTTTATATTGGCATCCTTTGCGTCCGCAGGTTTGTAATCCGAGTGTTCTTCGCTCCCGGCCGGGAGTTCCTTGTCCAAATCATCTTTCGGTGCTTCAAAATCTTCGCTCATATTTGTTCGGGAATTGTCTATTCTATGATATTACTGATTTTTCAGTTGCAGGCAAAAATACTAATTTAATTCTATTATAGGAAACCGGTACGATAGTTTTTTAACTGTATGCCTCAACGCGCCGGTGTTTGCTTGGCTACATTCAATGCTCAATTTGCTGTGAGCCGGTATTCGGTCCGTGGACCACCAGTTTTCTATCCGGTTGGATTTCTGCCGGGTCAATGAATACCATTCGTTCATCACCAGTGGTTTCGGTGCGTCCATGATAAACGCAATAAAGTCGGTTGTGAATATCAATGAGCATACAATGCCCGGTTCCGGTCACGATGCCGCCTTGCTCTGTGTTCTTTTGTAGCACCGGATTGTTGGCAGCTTTTGTGAATGGTCCTAAGGGGGTCTGGGAGGTAGCATAACCCACCGCGTAATTTTTTCCTCCGAAAAAGTTTGCAGAGTACAGCATATAATAGAGATTTTTGTGTTTCACGATATACGAGCCTTCTGTCCAGCGTCTGTTGACTTCATGTGAAGTCACCGAGCGGTTCTGCCATTCCACTTCATGTGAAGGCACCGAGCGGTTCTCCCATTCCGCTTGAGGGTCGTCCATTGTCTGGGGCGGGCAAAGCAGTGCTACCGGTTCTCCGATGATACCGGAGAAATCTGGTTTCAGTTCCACGCCGTAAATCCAACTTTCCTCAATCTCGTCAAACCAGCCCTTTTCTTTAGCCCATGCTGAAACTTCGCTTTCAACGGCATGTTTGTAGCAGCAGCGGGAGTAGTAGAGGTAGGTCTTTCCGGTAGCATCGTCAAAGAGTATGTTTGCGTCGATGATAGGATAGCCGGGGTCGAATACCGGTTGGTTGAACAGGTCTTTGAAAGGGCCCGTAGGCTTATCGGCTACGGCTACACCGATACGGAAGTTCTCTTGCTCTTTAGTGGGATTTTCTTTCCAGTTGGCGCTGAACCATAGGTAGTATTTGCCGTTCCGTTCATACACTTCGGGTGCCCAGAAACAGTCGGTGGCCCATGAGTCGGAGGTGCCGCCTTGATAGATGGGACCCTCGTCTGTCCATGTCACCAGGTCATCGGAGGAGTATACTTTAAAACCGTTCGATACTCCGCCCGTTCCGTACATATAGTATTTGCCGTCGGAAGCTTTCAGTAGGAACGGGTCTCCGAAGGCCATGGGCAGGGGATTCTGATATGCTACTTTCTTGTTTCCGCATGGGGATTCTGATATGCTACTTTCTTGTTTCCGCATGATGTTGACAGTAAGGCCAGTAAAAACAGTGTCAATGTGAAAAAAATGTGTTTCATCTTGTTATAATTTTAATGGTGAAGTAATGAAAAGTGTTTGTATCCGCAAAGTAAACATAATATAGGGAAAGCAGCAAGGAAATTAGATAGAATGCAATCTTTTCATTATTTTTGTGCATCATTCCAAATAATTCTTTGATGGAACAGTCATTTTCGGATATATCGCTATACCACGAGTACCGGTCGGCGAGGGAGACAGAACATTTGGTGTCACAGAAAACCTGGGACGACCTCAATCTGGATGATTTTTTCGAATGGGCTGACCGTACTTCTTCTTGTGTGGGCCGACAGTACCTTTACGACGTGTTGCAGTACAACCGTCTTTCGGAGATTTCGGAACAAGAGGAGGAGATTCGCAAGCTTTCTGCCGACAAGGAGTTGCGTGCAGGAATCCCCTTTACGACGTGTTGCATTACAACCGTCTTTCGGAGATTTCGGAACAAGAGGAGGTGATTCGCAAGCTTTCTGCCGACAAGGAGTTGCGTGCAGGAATCCGGTCGGAGTTGCGGAAGCTGGATACGCCGGATGCTTATACCATTGCATCGTTGTTCTCCATTTCCCATCCCGTGTATTCCCGCCGCTTTTACCGTTTGCTGACTATCTTGCAATTCGTGCCTTTTGTTTTGTTGGGAATGGTTTACATTACGTCTTCGCTTTATGTTCTGGGGATTTTGTGCACATCGGTATTGGTGAACATGGTACTGCACTATCACAGCAAGGCTCGGATTCAGGGCTATTTCTTTTCCATTCCTCAGTTATGGCAGTTGCTCAGGCAAGCGGAGAAGTTGGCACAGATTCCGTTGTGTGCATCCGTGCATCGGGATATCCAAAAGACTTTGCAGGCATTGCATCCGTTGCGAAAGAAACTTTCCACTTTCCGTTTCAGTATCAGACTGGAGAGCGTCATCGCCATTTTCGCTTATTTCTTCACCGAGATAGTGAATGTGTTTTTTCTGCGGGAAGTTATTCCGGTTTCCAAGGCTTTCTTTCTATTGCAGGGTAAACAGGAACAGATTGAAGAGGTTTTCCGCTATTTCGGACTGGTGGATGTGCTTTGCTCTGTTTCCGAGCTCCGGGATGGGCTGCCCTATTATGTTTTACCGGAAGCTTGCGGTGAGGGTGAAACATTTCATGCAGAGGGGCTTTATCATCCGCTTATAGAACGTTGTATCCCTAATGACATTACACTCTGTGGCAAATCTGTCCTTGTTACCGGTTCCAATATGTCCGGTAAGACAACTTTTATCCGTGCCATTGGACTTAACCTGTTTTCCGCACAAGTGCTCCATACTTGTTTTGCCCACAGTTTCCGTTTTCCTATGGATGCTGCATTATATTCTGCTATCCATCTGGAGGATAGTCTGATGGAAGGAAAAAGTTTCTTTCTGCAGGAGGTGCAAATTGTTCGAGAGATGCTGGAAGCCGGAAAGGAGTGTTGGCGGTTTTTCCTGCTGGACGAGTTGTTCAAGGGGACGAATACGGTGGAACGGATAGCTATAGCCAAAGCTGTGCTGTCTGCTTTGGCGCACAAGAACAGTATTGTGTTTGCTTCCACTCACGATGTCGAACTGGCTTCCTTACTTGAGGACGAATATGAATTGTTTCATTTTTGTGAGTGTGTTGCCGACAATACATTGTCTTTTGATTATAAGTTGAAGCCGGGACCGGTGACGGAACGTAATGCCATCCGGATTATCGAGATGTGCGGCTATCCGCAGGAAGTGGTCAGGGAAGCATATCGGCTGGTTGGAAAGGGTGAAATGTAATATTTAATGTCTTCTTGTAGGTGGAAGTAATGAGGGTAAGTATTTTGCTTGTATCTATTTTCAAGTGTAGAAACGCTCGTATCCTACCAATAGGGAATTGTAATTTTATGCTTCGGTGCGTCCGTTCAAAAGGTGGAATAAGATAAATTAATACCCTCTGTGTCCTACTTACGATATAAATCCCTATCTTTGTGGCGCTTTTTAGCTGAAAATAAGATTCAAATTAATTTAGATACAACAGAAAATGGCACAAGAAGACGTTTTTAAGAAACTCGTATCACACTGTAAGGAATATGGTTTTGTGTTCCCTTCCAGCGAGATTTATGATGGACTGGGAGCTGTGTATGACTATGGTCAGATGGGTGTGGAACTAAAAAATAACATCAAGCAATACTGGTGGCAGAGTATGGTACTGCTGCACGAAAATATTGTCGGTATCGACTCAGCAATCTTTATGCACCCCACCATCTGGAAAGCCAGCGGACACGTAGATGCTTTCAATGACCCTTTGATTGACAACCGCGATTCCAAGAAACGTTATCGTGCCGATGTGTTGATAGAGGACCAGCTTGCTAAGTACGATGACAAGATAAACAAAGAAGTGGCCAAAGCTGCCAAGCGTTTTGGTGAGGCTTTCGATGAGGCTCAGTTCCGCAGTACCAACGGGCGTGTGTTGGAACACCAGGCCAAGCGTGATGCCTTGCATGAACGCTTTTCCAAGGCTTTGAACGATAATAATCTGGACGAACTCCGTCAGATTATCCTTGACGAAGAAATCGTTTGCCCTATCAGTGGCACAAAGAACTGGACAGAGGTGCGTCAGTTCAATCTGATGTTCTCAACAGAAATGGGCTCTACCGCCGATGGTGCCATGAAGATATACCTTCGTCCGGAAACGGCACAAGGTATCTTCGTAAATTACCTGAATGTACAGAAAACCGGTCGCATGAAGATTCCTTTCGGTATCGCCCAGATTGGTAAGGCTTTCCGTAACGAAATCGTAGCCCGCCAGTTCATCTTCCGCATGCGCGAGTTCGAGCAGATGGAAATGCAGTTCTTCGTGAAGCCGGGTACGGAGCTTGACTGGTTCAAGACCTGGAAGGCTACTCGTCTGAAATGGCACAAGGCGCTGGGCTTTGGCGACGACCATTACCGTTTCCACGACCACGACAAACTGGCACACTACGCCAATGCTGCTACAGACATCGAGTTCCTGATGCCTTTCGGTTTTAAGGAAGTGGAAGGTATTCACAGCCGTACTAATTTTGACTTGTCCCAGCATGAGAAATTCTCCGGTAAGAACATCAAGTATTTCGACCCTGAAACCAACGAAAGCTATACTCCGTATGTCATCGAAACCTCGATAGGCGTAGACCGTATGTTCCTCAGCATCATGTCTGCTTCCTACTGTGAAGAGAAGCTGGAGAACGGTGAAACGCGCGTAGTATTGAAACTTCCCGCTGCTCTGGCTCCGGTGAAGCTGGCTGTGATGCCGTTGGTAAAGAAAGACGGACTGCCCGAAAAGGCACGCGAAATCATTGACAACTTGAAGTTCCACTTCCATTGCCAGTATGACGAGAAAGACTCCATCGGCAAGCGTTACCGCCGTCAGGATGCCATCGGTACTCCGTACTGTGTAACTGTGGACCACCAGACATTGGAGGACAATTGCGTGACCTTGCGTAACCGTGACACCATGAAGCAAGAACGTGTGGCTATCTCCGAACTGAACAATATCATTGCAGACCGTGTAAGCATTACATCACTGCTGAAAACGTTGCAATAAACCGGTTACGGAATAGACTGATGCGTGAACAAACTGAAATAGTAAATAGTAAAATAGTAAAATAGTAAATGAAAAAGTCCCTTTTGTTTTTGCCTTTCCTGCTGTTGCTGGTGGGTGCTTTTATTTCTTGTGAAGAAGTGGAGGAGGCTGGGAAGTATGATAACTGGAGAGAACGCAATGAGGCATTTGCTGACTCGATAAAAAGGCTGACTGGCGAGAACTATGTTGCCACAGCAGAGCAGGCTGATGCTATGGAACTCGGGAAACTGTATGCCATACAGACGACTGCCAGCACTACCGAAGGTGCCCAGTATGTATATTGCAAGAAGCTTGTGAAGAATGAAACAGGGGAACGTCCGTTATATATGGGATACCATTCTACTGTCAGTGCTTTTTATTACGGAACTTTAATTGTCGGTGATCAAATTGACGGAAATTTTGATGGGTATAGTGCTTTGGATACTAATATTCCATTGAATTCGTTGAAAGCACCGACAGCTTTTGATTCCCCAACCACTTTTGGTGTTGCAAATGTAATTCCCGGATGGACAGCAGCCTTGCAGTTAATGCGGGTAGGCGAGCGTTGGATGCTTTATATACCTTGGCAGAGCGCCTATGGATCCAGTGGTAATAGTGATGGAACAATCCCTGGATATACCGCATTGACGTTCGATTTGTTGCTGGAGCGCATCGTAGAATAACCGGTATAAATAATAAAAAAGTGGTGAAGATTTTTCTTCACCACTTTTTTATTATTTATAATAGAGGAGTCTATATTTTCTTCTTGATGGCCTTTACCCAAATCTTGTATCCATCCTCATTCAAATGCAACCCGTCGTTGGTTAGTTCGCTGCGCAGTACATTCGTTCCCTTCTCTGTAAACAAGGGGAAGAGGTTGATATAAGCGATGTTTTTTTCTTTGGCAAGTGCTTCCAAACGAAGGTTGACTTCGGGGATTATATCGGTTTTCCCAGTCAGGCTTTTGTACCGGCCGAAACTTTCATTGAAAGGAAGCAGGCTTTGCAAGTATAGTTTCGTATCGGGAGATTCTTTCTGAATACGTTCCACGGTTGTACGAATCATACTTACAATGCTGTCCGACGTCAAATTGTGGGAAATATCGTTGACTCCGATAAGTAGGAACAGCTTGGCGGGATGTCCGGGGAGTATCTGGTGCAGACGGTCGTAGATACCCATCACTTCGTCACCGATAATGCCACGGTTGCGTACGTTCTTCTTGCCGAGGCGTGCCGACCAGTCACCACCGCCTTCAGTCAGGCTGTTGCCAAGCATGACGATGTCTTTGCTTGTAATGGCAGGCTCATCCATAAACTGTAGGAAGCGTTTGTAGTAATGGTCTGTATAGATGTGCGGAACGGGACAGATGGAAGCGGCTACAGCGTTGGCAACCAATGAACGCAGACGAACCACGCTATGCCCGTCTTCCGGATGCACGGCATTGATAAGCAGTATGACAGAAGTGTCATTGTCTGGGTCAATAACGATGGAAGTACCCGTATATCCGGTATGGCTATAGGTGTTCGGGCCGAACAAGTCCCCGTTGTTAGAGGCGTATGCTGTAAAGCAGTCCCAGCCGAGAGTACGTCCCAGACTGGCTGTGGCGCGTGGCACGGTACGCATGTTTTTTACACCCAGCGGGCTCAGGATACGGCGGCCGTTCCATTCGCCTCCGTTCTGCAGGGCTGCGCAGAGCACGGCAATATCTTCGGCACAGGAGAATACTCCGGCGTTGCCGCTGATGCCTCCGTTCATGATACGGGCCAGCGGGTCGTGTACTTGTCCGCAGAGGACTTGCCCGTCAGGTTGTTTTTCGGTTGGCGCGATGGCATTGTGCCAGTTTCCTTCGGTGATACCTGCCCAGTTTGCATCTGTTGTATTTATCCATTTGCCATTCTTGTCACGTTGGCAGGGCAGATAGTCGGTATGCTCCATGCCGAGTACATCAAATATGTTTTCACGGGCAAAATCACGCAGACTTTGGCCGCTTATTGTCTCGATGATATGCTGCAGGGTGATGAAGTTGAGGCAACTGTATTGGAAATCTGTCTGTGGCTTGAAGTCACGTTTGCAAGTAGCGATGTATTCCATAAGACCATCCGGATTGGGGGAACCGTATTGCTTTTCAAGTTCGCCTACCGGTGCGTATGGGGGCAGTCCGGAAGTATGTGTCATCAGGTCGGCAATGCGGATTACCTTCTTCTCTTTGCCGTCTGCACTCTCCCAATTCTTAAAATTGGGTATGTAGAGGCTGACGGGGTCCAGCATGCGGAGCTTGCCGTGTTCTGCCAGTATCATTGTACATACGGCAGTCGACATGGATTTGCTGCATGATGCCATATCAAAGATGGTATTGGTAGTCATTGGCTCTACACTGGGGTAGATGCGCTTGTTACCATAGGCTTTCAAGTATGCCATTTTCCCATTGCGCACTACGGCAAGTACGGCGCCGGGAATATCCTTGTTGGCGATAGCCGTTTCAATCGCTTCATCGGCATACATCAGTTTGCGGGAGTCCATTCCCACCTGTTCAGGAGCTACACGCTGCAAAGGCTGCGCAGTGGCAACTTGCAGACAAAGAGAAAAAAGAAAAAAACAGATTGCTTTCATAATAAAAAGATTTGCCCCGCCCCCCCTATGAAAGGGGTTTTGACACATTCTTGAAAGGGGAAGGGGATAATTAATCGGGTTAATTGTTCTTGAAACTATTCTTCTTCCTCTTTAGTGGCACGAGGGGCTCTGTACGCATCCACTGCCTTCTTCACCGAGCCGTGCATCAACAGCAGTGCCTTGGCTTTGCCATAGTCCAGTCCGAGTTCCTCTACAATCATACGGGTACCACGGTCCACAAGCTTTTTGTTACTGAGCTGCATATTCACCATTTTGTTGCCTTTCACGCGTCCCAACTGTATCATGACGGAAGTAGTAATCATATTCAGTATCATTTTCTGTCCTGTTCCCGATTTCATGCGTGAGCTTCCCGTCACATATTCAGGCCCTACAATCATTTCGATGGCTACATCTGCCTCTGCTGCCATTGGAGAGTCCGGGTTGCTGGTGATACAGCCGGTCAGTATGCCGTGTTCGCGTGCCTCGTGCATGGCACCAATCACGTAGGGGGTGGTACCGGATGCAGCAATACCGATGACCGTATCCTTATCTGTAATATTGCGTTCCGTCAGTTCTTCCCAACCGCGGTGAATGTCATCTTCGGCATTCTCTACCGGATTTCTCAATGCAGTGTCACCACCGGCAATCAAGCCGATAACCAGCGTGGGGGGCATACCGAAAGTCGGTGGAATTTCCGAAGCGTCGAGTACGCCCAGACGTCCACTGGTACCCGCACCCATGTAGAAGATGCGTCCGCCTTGTTTCATGCGGGGCACAATCTGGGTTACCAACTTTTCTATTTGAGGGATTGCCCTCTGTACGGCAAGCGCCACTTTCTGGTCTTCGGTATTGATGTCTTCCAGAATTTCACGGACTGATTTCTTTTCCAAGTCATTGTAGAGCGATGGTTGCTCTGAGATTTTTACGAACATAAGGCTATTTACTATTTGACGATTTACTATTTACGATTTGTCACTTTCAGTTGTGATATTTGATGAGTCCTTCCATGGGGCTCTTGATGATTGCACCCAGTTGGATACCCATTTCTTTGGCAGCTTCTGCCAGAACTTCCTTGTAATAGAAGGCTACTGAACCGATGAAATGTACTTTTTGATGCTGATAGTCTTCATATTGCATGACGTTGCGTTTAAGGAATGCCTTAAAGCTGTTCAGTACCAGAGCGCGTACACAAGGTTCACCCAGATTCTGTGCAAGAAACGGTGACAAGCTTGCCAGGAAACGGTTGGGGAAAGGTTTACGGTAGACACGGTCGATGATATCAGCAGGTGTCAGGTCGAACTGTTTGAGGAATTTTTCTTTAAGTTCAGGTGTCATCTGATTTTTCAAGATATCGCCTACTAGTAGTTTGCCTAAGCAGGCTCCGCTGCCTTCGTCTCCCAAGATGAATCCGAGAGGAGATACATTGGTGACAATGCTTTTCCCGTCATAATAACATGAGTTGGAACCGGTTCCCATGATGCAGGCAATGCCTGAGTCATGTCCGCAGAGGCCACGTGCGGCAGCCAGCATATCGGTATTGACTTCCACTTCATTTTTCACATTGAGGTGTTTGGTAATGGCACGGTGCACCATACTTATCTTGTCGGGAAATCCGCATCCTGCACCATAAAAGTATACGGCATCTAGTTCACTTGTTTTCAGCTGAGGTAATAGAGCTGTTGCTATTTCATTACTGATTTCCTCTTCCGACTGAAAGAAAGGGTTTGTACCCTTCGTGAATATCTGTTGGATAAGTACTCCATTCTCTACAACACACCAATCGGTTTTTGTAGAGCCACTGTCTGCTATTAAAATCATATAAAATAGTTTTTAAGGATTAAGGATTAGGGATGATGGATTAAGGATTAGGGTATTGCATATAATAAAGGTGATATCATTAAACATTAATCCCTAATCCTTCATCTTTATTCTTATATCTTGATATATATTTTTCGTTTGTACAACTGGTAGCCGATACACCAGTTAATGGCGATAAACAGCAAGGCAAAGGCAAGGGAACCGGCGGTTTCACCGAAAACGGGCATGAGGACTATATTATATAAGAATCCGTGTATACTGATGCTGCCGTCTCCCCACGGGAAGCTGATGCTACCGAAAAGTATGCTAAGTACGCCGCCCAATACATACATGAACAGCGGATTCACACCGAATGCCTCGAAAAACATGCTCCACTTCTTATAGCCTTTCACATCAATAATCCAGATAAGCAATGCCAGAAAACTGGATGCCAGTCCGCAAGTGACGAGTACGTAGGTAGGAGACCATATTTTCTTATTGATAGGACAACCGTAGTTTAGCAGGAAACCGGAGAAAGTAAGGATAACACCTACTAGAAACAGTGTGATAAGCTGCGAATTGAGAAATGAGGCACGGTTTTCTGACTTGTTGCCGTCCAGCATCAGCCGTCCTACACAGAATCCCAGCAACACGTGTGCAATGGCAGGGATAGTACTTAACAAACCTTCGGGATCTATGCCGTTATCCTTGTACATGTGTGCAGGGGTTAGGATAGCACGGTCTACCACGGAAAGAATGTTTGTTTCATTATAGGCAAAACCGTTACCACACATCAACAGTATGAAGTAACCTATCAATAGGCTGGCGATCAGATAAGGTATATGTTTATGCTTCATGGTTAGTGCAATGATGGAGGCTGCACCGTAGCAAAGGGCCAGCCGTTGCATGACACCCAGGATACGGATACGGTCGAATGTCCAGACGGAAGCCCATAGTTTCTCTCCGAAACTGAGGTCGTCCGGAGCGGAAGCCCAGTAATAACAGAAACGCGAGAACCAGCCGATGGCCATGCCTATGAGGAAAATGACGATGGTACGTTTCAGTATCTTCATGCCGGTGGTGTGGCTGAACTCGAAGTTGTATTTCTTCAGGGAAATGTACGTAGAAATTCCCATGATAAACATAAAGAAAGGAAAGACGAGGTCGGTGGGAGTCAGGCCGTTCCATTCTGCATGTCGCAAGGGGGCATAGATATGTCCCCACGAACCGGGGTTGTTTACCATAATCATACCTGCGATGGTGACACCACGAAGAATGTCGAGTGCAAGGATGCGTTTGCTTACTTTTGTACTGTTCATTGTAATATTTGTGTGTTAAGTTATCAATCCTAATTATCAGCCGCCTTTGTACATTCGTCTACCAGATAAGCGATGGATACGTAGGGGATACCTGAGTTTGTTGTCAATCCGATTTCACAAGTACGGCTGTTAGAGTAGCCTATATTCACTCCGGACGCTTCTATTTGCGGGCGGAGTTTGCGTAGGGCGTACGAGTTCAGCTCAGGATAGGTGAATCCCCGGTCTCCGGCAAAACCGCAGCAACCTACTTCTTCCGGCACGATGACTTTACTGGAGCAAAGGCGTGCAAGGGCTATAATGGTATCTGCCAGTCCCATTTTCCGCATGGAGCAGGTGATGTGGATTGCTACGGGGCGGTTAATAGGTGTGAAAATCAGCTTCTCACGTAAGAATGTATAGATGAATTCTGCAGGTTCATACAGTTTCATCTTCTTGATACATTCGCGCATGCGGTGCAGACAAGGGCTTTGGTCACAGAGGACGGGGTATTTGCCTTGTTCGCTGGCTTCCCAAAGTGCGGCCTCCAGTTCGGCTGTCTTGCGATCGGCAATGTCCAGCATCCCTTTACTTTCCCAAATGGTGACGCAGCAAAGCTTGTCCTTATCTTTCGTGCAGATGATTTCGTAACCGGCTTGTTGCAACTAGGACAACCTTTTAGTTTCCCCAAATGGTGCCACAGCAAAGCTTGTCCATATCTTTCGGGAAGATGATTTCGTAACCGGCTTTTTGCAACAAGGACACCATTTTATTTACCAATGGCTGCTCTACGGGAGACTTCTTTGCCAGACCCATAGTCTGGTTGATGCAGCTGGGGAAGTAGACGACTTTGTAGTTACGAGTTACAGAGCTACGAGCTACAAGTGCTGCGCTATTATGCTGCATAGTGCTTGTAGCTTGTAACTCCGTAGCTTGTAACTGATAACTTTTCGGCATAGCCGGCGTCCATAGAGGTATGCCTAATGCATTGTGCAGCCCCTTGGTAATGCCGCTCATCGCCTTTGTCCCTAATAGTGAATGTCCGAAGTTGGCTAAGGACAATACGGGACGCAGTGCACTCTTGACACCAGCGAAATGATTGGCGACAAAGTCTCCGGCTTTGTATCCCAGACTGCCTTTGGGTAATGCTTCCTGGCGGATTATATGGGTAAGGTCGCCCGTATTGATACCCATCGGGCACGACATGGAGCAGAGGCCGTCTCCGGCACAAGTCTGGTTGCCGGGATAGCGGTATTGTTTTTCGAGCAGTGCAAGGCGTGTCGGGTCCTCGCCGCTTTGTTTCAGCCGGGATATTTCGCGCTGCAACACGATACGCTGGCGCGAGGAAAGGGTAAAGCCGCAGGAGAGACAGTTGACTTCGCAGAAACCGCACTCGATGCATTTGTCAGCTACGAGTGACGTAGCTTGTCTCTTGTCACTCATCACTAATAAAGGCAGCGGCTTGAAGTTCTTGATATGGCATTGCGGGTCATCATTGAAAATGACACCGGGGTTTAGCAATCCTTGTGGGTCAAACAGCTCTTTGACGGCTTTCATGGCTTTGTAGGCGTCATCTCCCCATTCATGGCGGACAAAGGGAGCCATATTCCGGCCCGTGCCATGCTCGGCTTTTAGGGAACCGTCATATTTATCTACTACCAAGGTCTTGATGTCATTCATCAAGTCTTCGTAGCGTTTCACTTCCGCTTGGGTACTGAAGGACTGGTTGATGATGAAGTGGTAGTTGCCTTCGAGAGCATGGCCGTAGATGCAGGCGTCATTATATCCGTGGCGGGCTATGAGCTGTTGCAGTTCTGCCGTTGCCTCCGGAAGGTCTTCAATGTGGAAGGCGATGTCTTCGATGAGGCAAGTGGTTCCCGGCTGGCGCGTACCTCCCACAGAGGGGAAGATGCCGGAACGGATGGCCCAGTATTTGGAATATTCCTCCGGACGGTCGGTGAAGCGTACCGGAATATAGGTGGTGAAGGCTTGCAGGCAAGCTTCAATGGCAGATATGTTCTGTTGCAGTTCTTCCGGGGTACGGGCTTTGGTTTCGGTCAGCACTGCTGTCAACCCGGTTTCGTCGCCGGGCTCCACGCCGGGGAGGGCAGAGGAGGCAACTTCGCCTTTGTATTTTAGGAATACGGGGTCGTTGACGGAAGAAAGGCTCTTATAGTCTAGCATTTCAGCCCCTTTTACTGTCCATTCGCCGGTTTCGTCGACCAGCTTCTTCATGGCTACCACAGCGCGGCTCGCTTCTTTGATGGTCTTGAAGTAGAGCATAGCGCTGGCCTTGTAGGGATAATCATATTCAGTCTTCATCGTCACTTCCGAAAGGAACGCCAGTGTACCTTCGGAACCTACCATGAGGTGGGCAATGATTTCGAATGGGTCGTCGAAACGGACGAAGGGCAACAGATTGAGCCCGGTTACATTTTTGATGGAATATTTGTAACGGATGCGTTCGGCCAGTTTTTCGTTGGTACGTATTTCATCGCGCAGTTCGCAGATGCGGCGAATGAAGTCACGGTGACTCACTTCGAAGGAGGCGCGGCTGACGGGATTTCCGGTATCCAGCAGGGTACCATCCATCAGGATAATACGGGCGGAAATAAGCACCTTGTCGCTATTGGCGTGCGTACCGCAGTTCATGCCGGAAGCATTGTTCATGACAATACCGCCTACCATGGCGCTTTTCACCGAGGCGGGATCCGGTGCAAACTTACGGCCGTAGGGAGCCAACAGTTCGTTCACACGTTGTCCGATGATGCCCGGTTGGAGGGTTATCTGTTCGTAGTCGGCGGATATGCTGTATTTTTCCCAATTCTTGCCGGCTACGATGAGGATGGAGTCGCTAATGGCTTGACCCGACAAACTGGTCCCTGCCGCTCGGAAGGTGACGGGCAGCCCGTGGCGGCTCGCCAGTTTCAACAGTTGTGAAACTTCATCTTCGTCTTTCGAACGGATTACAATCTGGGGAATCAGTCGGTAAAAACCGGCATCCGTACCCCAAGCCAGCCGGCGAAGTTCGTCGGTGTAAATCCTTTCCTGCGGAATGAATTGTTTTGCTTCCTGCAGGAAAGCCATGTAACTATGCTCTTTCATGTTCACTTTTTTTTATTGCATCACTTCGCTTCAAAGTGCTCTGTAAACGTGTCTTACGAGGGGGTACATTCAGTCGTATACTGAATATATTTAAGTATACGACTGAATGTGGTTCTGTATACGACTGAAATAGTCTCCGTATCAGGCTCTTTTCCCTTCCTTATTTATCTGTAAATTTATTTATATAAATAATACTTTTTCGACAGCTTACGGAAGTCTTCGGCATCTTTATACCAGTAGTCGCGTATGTCCTCCCAACGGTTCCGTTTCGAGAAGCGCTCGCGTATCTGCCGCGAACCGCTTACTTTGTCGAACATGTTGAAACGTCCCTTGTCGGCATGGTCAAACACGGCACGGTCAGGATAGAGGGCGGCGACTTCCTGCATGACCAGGAATTGCAGGTCGCTCAACGGTGCTTTGCCGAAATCCATGATGTGCACTTGCACACCTTGCAGCAACTCGCCTTTGCCTACGCTATAGAACGGCTTCAGGTACATCGGTCTGAAGATGACCCCCGGTACGTTCAGACGGTTCAGGTTTCCGGCCAGCTTTTCCGCTTCCATCCATGGTGCGGCAAACATCTGGAACGGAATGGTATACCCCACGCCGATAGACATATATCCTAGTTCACCCAGAATGCCGCTGACGGGGTAGAAGAATGCAGAATGAGGATGTGGAATGTGTGGAGAGGAGGGAACCCATTGCAGTCCGGTTTGGGTATAATCCATCTTGCGTTTCCAGCCTTTCATCTTCACTATGTGGAGATTACATTGTTCCCCATCCTTCAACATCTTCTCGCCATTGAGCATCAGTGCCAGCTCACCGCAAGTGAGGGCGTAAAGGTACGGAATTTTAAACTGGCTTACAAAAGAAATGCAATCATCTTCAACCAAGTTGCCTTCAATCTTCAATCCGCCTACGGGATTGGGCCGGTCCAGCACAATGAATTCCTTGCCGTTTTCGGCAGCGGCTTCCATGGCCAGTCCCATGGTGCTGATGTAGGTAAAGGAACGGCAACCGATGTCTTGGATATCATACACTAATACATCCACATCTTTCAGCATGTCCGGCGTGGCCTTGCGGGTCTTTCCGTAAAGCGAATAGACGGGCAGTCCGGTAGTCGCGTCTTTGATGTCCGTCACATGGTCGCCTGCGTGCACATCGCCGCGCACACCGTGTTCGGGGCCGTAGAGTGCCACAAGGTTCACGTTGGGCGCCTCGTGCAGGATGTCAATGGTGGACCTCATCCGGTTGTCCACCCCCGTCGGGTTGGTAATCAATCCTACACGCTTACCTTCCAGGCATCGGAAATTCTGTTCTTTCAGTACCTCGATACCGGTCTTTATTCTGATCTTCTGTGCTTGCATCGCACCTCCGCAAAGGAGGCAGAGCAAGGATATAATAATAGTCCTCTTCATAACCAATCACTAAATATTACTCACAAAACATTAATCATTAACCATTAATCATTTTTTTCCATATTCCGGGTCTATCCTTCTGTCTGCAAAAATGGTGACAACAACCGTGGCGAAACAGCATATCATTACCAACCAGAAGAAGTCCGTATATCCGATAGCCTCCTGGATATATCCCGCAAACATACCTGGTATCATCATGCTTAGTGCCATGAATGCGGTACAGATGGCATAGTGGGATGTTTTGAATTCACCTTCGGAGAAGTACATCATGTAGAGCATGTAGGCCGTGAAACCGAAGCCGTAGCCGAATTGCTCGATGGCGATGGCGGTGGAGATGGCAAACAGCTTGTCGGGCTGGGCAATGGCAAGATAGACACACGTCAGGCCTGGCCGCGTCATG
>ENA-ORHU01000105-ORHU01000105.1-human-gut-metagenome-genome-assembly--contig:-NODE-105-length-21963-cov-5.70705_pt1 | contig 21963 bp, 15 predicted proteins | sample MGYA00243022_ERZ508730 | MGnify/ENA primary metagenome ERZ508730 (study PRJEB26277, sample SAMN04329827) | human gut metagenome | biome: human-associated habitat | host: Homo sapiens | place: USA...
CATTGGTTTATGTGCCTCTGCTTGAGCAGTTTGACTATTCCTTTTCACATGCCCTGGAATACTATATTGCCGACAATGCCTTGTCGCGCATAGCTGCTGCGCTTGGCAAGAAGGAGGATGCCCGTCTGTTCCACGAACGTTCGCTGGGCTACAAGCATTATTACTGTAAGGAGTACGGTACTTTCCGTCCCATCTTGCCGGACGGAGAATTCTATGCTCCTTTCAATCCTATGGAAGGTGAGAATTTTGAGCCCAGCCCCGGCTTCCACGAAGGCAATGCTTGGAACTATACTTTCTATGTTCCCCACGATGTGAAAGGGCTTGCCCGGCTCATGGGTGGAAAGAAGCCGTTTGTAGACAAGCTTCAGCGCGTGTTCGACGAAGGGCTGTACGACCCTGCCAACGAACCGGACATTGCATACGCCCATCTTTTCTCTTATTTCAAGGGTGAGGAGTGGCGCACGCAGAAAGAGCTGCACCGCCTTTTGCAGAAGTATTTCAAGAATGCCCCCGACGGAATTCCCGGCATTGATGATACCGGAACGATGTCCGCTTGGGCTATCTTCAATATGATGGGCTTTTATCCGGATTGTCCCGGAGAACCGGCATATACGCTATCTACTCCGGTATTTGATAAAGTAACCATAAAGCTCGACCCTAAGTATTGGGGACGCGACCAACTGGTAATAGAGACGGAACGTCCGTCGGCAGAATCTCTATATATCCGCGAGATGAAGCTGGGAGGAAAAAAACTGTCCCGATATCGTATCACTCATGAAGAACTGGTGCAGGGAGGTAAACTGCAGTTTAGTCTTCGATAGGTATTGTGAGTCAGGATAACATCGGTGATGGTTTAGGTTGCCCGCTGTTGACAGAGTTCATGTCAGTGGCGGGCTTTCCTATGCAGGTTGGCTTCCGGCAGGTTGATAGGGTATTTCGAACCAGAATTCGGAACCTTTCACCGGAATAGAGCTGACGCACACTTTTCCGTTCAATTTCACGGCAATCATGGTGCAGATGGAGAGTCCGAGGCCCGTGCCTTGTTTAAAGCTGTTTAGCTTGACAAAGCGTTCGAATACATCCTTTTGCTTTTCGGGAGGAATGCCGCACCCGGTATCACGGACAAAGAAGCGAATCCTGTCTTCTTGCGGCAGGTGATAACCAATGTCGATGAAACCTTCTTCCGTATGCTTGAGGGCGTTTGACAGATAGTTGTTCAGTACTTGCCTTACCCGCTTGGGAATGGTATGAATGCTACAGCAATCCGTACCGGGGAGGAGACGTATGCAGACTTTGGGCGGAAGTTTCAGTTTTGCCATCGTCTGCATTTCATCAAGCGTCTTGTTTACATCCATATCTCCTTCTGTGAATTCGAGAATGCCGGCTTCGATGCGTGACAGGTCGAGAATATCATTAATCAGTTGCAGCAGCAGTTGGGTGTTTTCTTCGATGATATGTATGTATTCCTTTGTATCTTCGTCTTGTATATAATCGGAAAGTATGGAGGAGAATCCGACAATGGCGTTTAGTGGAGTACGTATCTCGTGGCTCATATTGGCAAAAAAAGCCGATTTCAGGCGGCTGGCTTCTTCTGCTTTCTCTTTGGCTGCCAGTAGTTCGGTGATATCCAGTGCAGAACTGACAATCCATCTCTCTTTTCCTTTGTTGTAGGACACCAGCGTTTTGTGAAACGACAGAACATACTCTCTGCCTTTGGGATTGACAAAGTGTTTGATGTAGGACTGGGGAGTTTCCGACTCTTCGACTTCTTTGTCTGTCTCCTGAATGAAATTATCTTGCATTAGGGGTTTGAACTCCTCTTCATAGTGTCCCACAATATCCTCAGCGGGGACTTCCATCATCTCTGCCGCTTTTTTGTTCCATATCAGGTAGCGTCCTTCGTCGTTTTTGTCTTTTACTGTAGTGGCGATGGGGAGGTTCTCCAGAATACTTTCAAGGAAGAAACGGTATTTTTCGTTTTCCCGGCGTTGGACTTCATCTTCCGTAATGTCGCGTATGAAGGCCATGGCATAATTTCTGTTGAGGTAGACCATGCGCACTGCGATATATAGTTCTTCACTACTTTCCACTCTTATCTTTAGGATCAGGCTGTCCGAAGTGCGGGTATTCAGTACGCGTAACAGCGACGTCATGTATTTCCGGCATTCATCGGCGTCTGTCACTAAATTATTGATATTTAGAACTCCCGAATTCAGAAATGGAAGTCTGTTCGCCTTTTCGGTAGGTGTATTAAGTAGTTTTACGACAATACCTTGTCTGTTCAGCAGATATACTGGAATGTCTATTGCCCGGATAATCTGTCTGTTCAGACTTTTGTATTTATGATTTATCCAGTATAGAAAGCTTGCAGATGTAACGGCAATTAACAGAAATAACTGTACTTCTCCAAATAATGTAAGATGCATACGCGGTGTCTTTCATTTCGTCTGTCCTCATTGACGAAGGTTATTATATAAAAAGCGCGAGGACTGTTATTGTCTATCTGCATTCGAGGCTCTGGAAAATGCCCACACCGTTAATAGACAACAGCCCCCACGCCTAAGTATATAATAACATAGACGTGAAGAAACTGTTGCTATTATCCTGCGGTGTTTAAGAGAATTTACCAGATTTACAAAGTATGAATTGAAGAAGAAAATAAAAGCCAATCAAATGAAAATAAATACACTGTATAATAAGTGATTATAGTGTATTTATATCTTCACTTGTTTTGTTTGGCTATTGTCGCTTGGCTCTTTTTTGGTACATTTTTGTTTCTTATTTGTTCCTTAATCTCGGCTTTTATTTGTAGTTTTGCAGCAGAAATAACGAGTAAAAGAGGAGGAACTATGCCACGAGTAAAAAAGCCTGCAAAAGTCAAAGAACCTATCCGTCTTCGGATGAAAGATTTAGCAAACGGAAACAAAAGTCTGTATTTGGATATCTATCGGGACGGTAAACGGACATATGAGTATCTGAAGATGTATCTTATCCCCGAAACGGATAATAATGCCCGTGTGCGGAACCAAACGACTATGGCGGCAGCTAATGCCATCAAATCGAAACGGATCATTCAACTTACCAACGGAGAAGCGGGTATCGAAACCCGTGAAAAGGTTTTTCTTCTGGACTGGATGGAAACCTACAAAGAGAATCAGGCGAAGCGAGGAAAGAAAGATGGAAACCAAATCCAAGTTACTATCCGCATCTTGAAAGATTATGTTGGAGAACGGGTAACGATGGATCAGATCGACAAGGCGTTCTGTCAAGAGTATATTGACTATCTGCTGACGGAATATCGGCCAAAGGGCAAGCGTGTATCGAACTTTACGCTCCATACCTACTACCGCATTCTGAACGGAGCTTTAAATGCTGCCGTGCGTGCGGAGATTATAAAAGTCAATCCTTTTACCAAAATCAACAATTCGGATAAAATCCGTCTGCCGGAGAGTAAGCGGTCGTATATGACCATCGAAGAGGTGCGGGCACTGATTGCTACTCCGATGAAAAACGAGGCCGTAAAACAGGCTTATTTGTTCTCCTGCTTCTGCGGACTGCGGATAAGTGATATTATCAGCTTGAAGTGGAAAGACGTGTTTGTCGATAGAGGACAATACCGTTTGGCTGTATCCATGCAAAAGACCAAAGAGTCGATTTATCTGCCACTTTCCCCCGAAGCCTTGAAGTGGATGCCGGAACGTGGAGAGAAGACATCGGAAGACCATGTATTCGATTTGCCGAGCCCAACGATGATAAACACGCTTCTCAAACCTTGGGCGAAAGCGGCTGGAATAGATAAGCGGTTTTCATTTCACACGAGCAGGCACACGTTCGCAACGATGATGCTGACGCTCGGTGCAGACCTCTACACGACCTCGAAACTGCTCGGCCATGCCGATGTGAAGATGACACAGGTGTACGCCAAAATCATCAATCAGAAAAAGGACGATGCAGTCAATTTAGTAAACGGATTGTTCGACTAAAGTTTACCAGCCGCGCGTGCATATATAATTCAATTTACTTTAGTATTTATATATAAGGGAGAAAAACTAAAGTAAACCGTTTTCGTGTAAATAACTGAAAAGAAAATTGGAGACTGTTCAGTTGTCCGAAACTGCACCTAAAACTGGGATGTCATTGCTCGGACGGTGGTGTTGAAAGACCAATGAAAGACAAACAAGATATAACCCCGTTCTTGTCGGATGAGGCAACACTATAAGGGGCAAATTCTTTCTTATCCCTCTTGTCGGATACCTACTCGACACGAACAGGTATAGGCTAAATTCTCCGATATGCGCAAAACACCCTGCCTATCCGTTTGCCGCTTTATAATCACCTTGATAGCGGACAATCTCATCGCTGCTGCTTGCAGATTGTATGGCAACCCTCCCAACGACGTAAGGCGATTGGGGTATTAGGCTCCCCAGAAGGGTTTATTACAAGCATACGGGCAAGCCCGAACTAAAACGGCTTTGGCGAACGTCTAATACCTACTATGAAGTCAGAGATTGGGAATTTTTCAATGAAAATGCCATAAAAGAGTATCACTGCAATAGTGCGCTTTTTAAATCTAGTACAAAATCTAAAATAATTATACGCCAAATTTCCAATCAAAATAAAGCCAAATTTCCAAATACAATTCCGCCATTTTTCCAAATAATCTTCGAAAATGAATTGAATTACAAAGAAATGTGCTATATTTGCATAAAAACACAATTCTATGGAATATAAAAATCGAATAGCAGATCAACTGCTACGTGATAAATTAGAGGCAATGGGTGCTGTGTTGATAGAAGGCCCCAAGGCTTGTGGCAAAACAACTACAGCAGAGCAACAGGCCAAAAGCATTATTTATATGGATGACCCTACCAAACAGCAGCAATACAAACAGATGGCGCAAACAAATATTAGCTTTTTGCTTGAGGGGGAAACTCCTCGTTTGATTGATGAATGGCAGGAAGTACCTCAATTTTGGGATGCCATCCGATTTGAGGTAGACCATAGAGGCAAGGATGGACAATTTATGCTTACGGGGTCTGCGGTACCTGCTGACACCAAAGATATTCATCATACAGGTACTGGAAGATATGGATGGCTTACTATGCGCCCTATGAGTTTATGGGAATCTGGAGACTCTACTGGTGAGATAAGCCTATCGGATTTATTTCTTATGCCGGATAAAATAGGAGCCTTGAATAAACTTACATTACCAATGCTGGCATTTGTTGTTTGCCGTGGAGGGTGGCCTAAGGCTTTACAAAAGAAAACAGAAAAGGCGGCACTGTTGCAAGCAACAGAATATTATAAGGCTATTACGAATAGCGATATATCACGAGTTGATAATGTAAAACGTGATGCAGAACGAGCAAAGAGAATTATGCGTTCCTATGCCAGGCATCAAGGGGCACAAGCAAGTATTGCAACAATACTTGCAGATATATCAACAAATGAGCCGGAAGATGTCAGTGATGAAACAATAGATTCATATCTCACTGCCTTGCGGAAAATATTCGTAATTGAGGATATGCCTGCGTGGAATCCCAACTTAAGGAGTAAAACTGCTGTTCGCACATCAGATACAAGGTACTATGTTGATCCGTCAGTTGGCGTGGCTGCTCTTGGCCTAGGTCCTAATGATTTGATTAATGACCTAAATACATTTGGGTTATTTTTTGAAACAATGTGTATTCGAGATCTTAGGGTTTATGCTGATGCCTTAGATGGTTCTGTTTATCATTATAGAGACAAGAACGGCTTGGAATGCGATGCTGTGGTACATTTGCGGAATGGTTCGTATGGTCTTATTGAAATAAAATTGGGTGGGGAAAAGTTGATTGAGGATGGTGCAAAAACCTTAATGGCACTTTCAAATATCATAGATACCTCCCGAATGAAAGCCCCTGCTTTTTGTATGGTGTTGACAGGTGTTGGCGATTTTGCCTATAAACGAACAGATGGAGTGTATGTTGTGCCGATTGGATGCTTGAAAAATTAATTATAAAATTCAGAGTTAAACTATTGATTAGACCAACATCTGAATTTGTAGGCTTATTAGCGGAATTAAATTCAGCAAATGTTAAAAACAATAAATCACACTTGGTTTATTGAATAATCACTAATTTTATCAACGATAGAAAAAAATAACCTCATATGTCATTAAAGCCAATTATCTTAAAAGGGGAGCAAAAAAGAGTTTTATTTTTGCCAGCAACTGATCCTATTCAAATTAAAGGAGTTGCAGGTAGTGGGAAAACAACTGTCGCATTGTATCGAGCAAAACATTTACTCGATACTTATGCGAATCTGTTTAATGAAGCAAAGGTTGCTATTTTTACATATAATAAAACTTTGGTAAAATATATTAATGCCATTGCTCCACAAATATCGGGAGGCTATCGACCAGATACAAATGAGATAAAACCGACTAAACCTAAGGGGCTGAATGTTTATATAACAAGTTTCCATAAATGGGCATATCATTTTATAGAACAAAATGGGATTCCTCTACATGATATTGTTGATAATAAACGAATATACAAGACAATTTCGGGAAATTTTCAGTTAGGTGTCATATCTAGGATTAAAGCAAAATATTCTTCTTATGCCATTTCTAATAAACCTGTTGAGTTTTTCTGTGAAGAAATTTCTTGGATAAAAGGGAAGGCATTTCAATCAAAAGAAGAATATTTCGATGCAAAAAGAACTGGTAGAGGAACTAGCGATAGAGTTACAAAGTCAGACAAAGAAATAATTTGGAGCATCTTTGCAGACTATAATAATCAGCTTAAGACAAACGGACAAGTGGACTTTGATGACTATGCCTTACTCTGTTTGAGAATATTGGATTCAAAGCCTAATTTAGAGAAGCCTTTCTCCCATATTATTATTGATGAAGCACAAGATTTGAGTAAAGCTCAAATTCTTGTTATTTCACGACTTGTATCTGATGAGACAAAAAGTATTTCTGTAATTGCTGATGCTGCACAGAGAATTTATAAAAGTGGTTTTACATGGAGTGAAGTTGGTCTCAATGTACGAGGTGGAAGAACAATAGAACTCAAAAAGAATTATCGCAATACTGTGCAAATAGTTAAAGCTGCTCTCTCTCTTTTGGAAAAGGAAAATGATAAAAGCGATTTTACAACTGTTGAAACTGCAAGGAGTGGAGATGAAAAACCAATAGTCGGATATTTTGAGAATAAGAATGAGCAAAATTTATATTTATTAAAATCATTAAATCAATTAAAGGCAAATAATAATATTAGCTCAACAGTCGTGCTTCATCGAAGTCGAAGCGGCCTAAATGAAATTCAGTCATTTTTAGAGGGAAATGGATATGACACACAAATATTATTAGACTCGGGAGAAATCGATTTTGAAAGAGAATCTATTAAAATCTGTACACTATCATCTGTGAAAGGGCTTGAGTTTGACAATGTTTTTATTATAGATCTGAATGATGATATACTTCCTTATCCTCCAGGATTCAATGGAGAAGATGATGAATTACATATTTCTACAGAAAGACGTTTGTTGTACACTTCAATGACAAGAGCTAGGGAGCGATTATATCTTTTATCAAGTGGGGAGCCCTCTAGATATTTGACTGAAATAGATGAAAATTTGCTTGTAAAAGCCGACAATTAAATAAAGTATAATATTCATATTTTGTGATTATGCAATTAAAATTAGACCATACTGCATTTGAAAAAGAAATAGAAGAGAGAGGAATTGAATATTTGATACATTTCACTCCAACCATAAATCTTATGGGTATTTTTGAACAAGGTAAATTACTTTCTAGAGCATTGCTTGAAGAATTCGATGTTGCTCAAACTGATATTCGTGACTATGTTGAGTTTACTGATGATATAAGATTTGATGATAAGAATTACATCAATCTCTCAATACAGCACCCTAATTCGTTTTTGTTTAATCGCTTTAGAGAAAAAACAGCAAATGAAAGCCATATTTATTGGTGTGTTCTGAAAATAGACAAGAAATATATTTATCACCAAGATACTTTATTTTCAGTAACAAATGCTGCAAATAGTTATAATAAAAGGAATGTGGGAGTAACAGGTGATATTGATAAATTTCGAATGATGTTTACACCATCTTTGACTGTCGTAACATCTTATAATTCAAGAGTAATTTCACGGGGAAATTTGAAATCTAAATATCCTACGGATGAGCAAGCTGAGGTTTTAGTAAAAAATGAAATACCTGTATCTGATATTTTACAAGTTTGTTTTAAAGATGCCAATGATTTAGCAGCAGGAAAAGCTGCATTAAGTGGTTATAATACCGATAATTTTGTAGTAGATACTTCACTGTTCATTAATTCAAGAATATAATATGAAACCTGAAACAAAATATAAAGGGAGCATTAAATTGTCGGCTATTGGAGATGCTTTGGGGTGGATGACTGAGTTTGAAACAAATACGCAATCGCTAAAAGAAAAATTTGGCAGTGCTCGAATTGAAGAGTTTCATACTTGGGGAAAAAAAGTTGGTGGTAGATTTTATGGTTATGTAGATATTATCGAAGCCGGATCTTATTCAGACGATACGCAATTACTTCTTTCTGTTGCACGAAGTATAAAAAAAAACGGAGAGGTCGATCATAACTATTTTGCAAAAGTTGAACTTGCAAATTGGTTAACTTATGCGAGAGGTGGAGGTCGAACTGTAAAGATTGCTGCTGAAAAGATTCAAAGGAAATCAGTTGCATGGTTCAGTAATTTTTATACATATAAAACGAATGGTGGAATTCTAGATTATAGGCAAAGTGGTGCAAATGGTGCTGCAATGAGGATTTTACCTATTGCGTTAGCTAATCTTGGAAATGTCGAAAAAATTAAAGAGGAGATTTTCTGTAATAGTATAATAACCCACGGACATCCAAGAGCGATTTTGGGTGCAATGTTATATGGTTATGCTATTGACCAAATTATAGTTTTTAGACCAGAAGATTTTAATTGGGAAAATTATATTATTCGAATAGGATTAGATTTTCTTCAAAAATTTGACCTTGCATTTACCAATAGATATGAAATAAAAGAATGGATTAAAGAGTGGAATAAATTAAGTGATATAACGTTTGAGCGTCTTTATTCTGAAATAGTAGTAGAAACACAGAATTATCTGAGATTTGCATTTCAAAGCATCAAACAAAATCTATCTGTAAAAGAAACATTGACGAAATTAGGGTGTTTTAACCAAGCTACAAAAGGTTCTGGGACTTCAACTGTTATTGCAGGAATTTATTTAGCTGCAAAATTCCACGATAAACCACTAAATGCAATTATAGAAGCTGTCAATGCTTTGGGAGCTGATACTGATAGTATTGCAGCTTTCACAGGTGGACTTATAGGCGCACTGCATGGCGATAGTATAATCCCTAATAAATGGAAGGCTGTCCAAGATAATGACTATTTAGACAAAATTGCAGAACAGCTTTTATCTATTTCTGAAGATAGATTTGTAAGTGTTCCATTTATATCAGATGCTAATTTACAATCGTTGAATAACATACATAACGATGATTTTTCTTTGAATACAGAAGTAGAATTCATTCCATTAGGTAGAGGAAAAATCACTTTTATAGACAAACAACCTACTCTAACAAAGGGTAAATATAATCTGATACTTGGGGTTCATTTTGACAACGGTCAAAGTATTGTGGTATCACAGCTATTTGATACATTAGAGAATATAGATAACAATGTATACAAAAACAATGATGTTGAAGTGTTGCTTCAAATTGCAGAAAGTAAGCTCCGCCCTAAAGCATTTGAGAAACTAAATGAATATGTTAACAGGCAAAAGAAAATATCAAAAGAGCAGCTTGATATTATGATGACGATTCTAATAAATGAAAAATAGGGTTGCAGCGAAAAGAAAAATACGAGCTTTACTTTATTCCCGTCTTATATATACGCTCATTAAAGTAAAGTCAAACAAAGGGTAGAAAAAGAAATGGCTGCGCCAAGACTCATTGGCTCCAGCCATTTTCTCTTTTGGCTGCAACTGTTAAACGGGTAGAAGCTACAAAAAATCAGTTTACTTTAGTCTATTAGCTCTATATATAAGCTAAACCAAAGTAAACTATATTTATATAGGCATATTTGCTTTTCAGTATGCCTATGACTTAAGGTAAGAGGAAGTTAGGCGAAAAATAAAGGTGGCCTACGAGAAATTGAGATCCTTTTTCTTTTTTGGCTGCAAGTATGTTTACCAATAAATATTTCTCGGAACAGAGAGAAGTACAACCCACTGTAAAGTTCGACTCCTTATGCAAACAAGTGAAGGGAATGAAACCTAATGAAAATAGAAAAGGTCTGAATTTGCTTTAATTGATGATTTTGTTTCTGTATTGTTCCTTAATTCGAGAAAAAAATAATAAACGATTTATTTATAAATATTTAAATATTTGCATATCAAAATTTTCCAGATTCCGAATAGCAGGGATAATAACTTTCGCTTCTTGCGTTCTTATCGAATCGAGTCAAAAGTGACGTTATCACTATAACAGCCAAGACTTTGGTGCAAAAGTAGTATATTTTTCGGGATGTACAGTATGATGAGGACAATAAAGTGTATATGCAAACAAAGCGTGATGGTATTTGACCGTCACGCTTTGTATAGTCTGCCATTAAAAGTTGTTGTTAGAGAGAATTGTTAGAGGATTTATTTCATGGCTTCTATGGTATATCCTTGTTGTTTCAGAAGGTTCAGCACTCCATTGTCTCCGGGCAGGTGTCCGGCACCGACTAAGAAAAGGGTGGGGGCTTCCGTCATGCTGGCAGGCATCTTTTCAACCCATGCCTTGTTGCGGTTGTCCAGCATGGCTTCCATCTCTCCGGGCAGCGGGTCGCATGAATTGCCGTCGCGCTCTTCCATCAGTTGCAGCATGGCATCCAGATCCTGCTTTTCATAAGCGGCAATCAGGCGCTTGCTTTGCTCGATACCTTTCTCGATGTCACTGATAGCGCAGTAGAGGAGGTTTGCCTGGCGTTGCAGCGTCTGGCTGTTGAACAGAATGTCTATTTGTGACTGGGCTGTTTCCAGACCGCCAACTTTCTTGCCTTGCTGTCCGGCCTGCTGCTGGAAGTAAGTGTCGAGCTGTTCTTGCGGGTTGAAGCCCGGAGTATGTTTCATGTAGAGCAGGACGACAAGCTGCTGGTTGATGGCAGCCGGTTTCAGTTGAGCAAGCATGGCGATGTCTACCATCATATTCTCTTTTACAACTTTACCTACTTCTTCGTATTGCTCGGGAGTAAAGAGGCTTTGCAGCGTGGTGTCTTTGGGCATCATCATCTGCTGTTGCATGCTTTGCATGAAGGCGGGAGTCGCCATTTCGCTTATCACGACCTCACCGTAGACTTGGGTGGTTTCGTTCATGGCCTGCGGCATGGCGGCGATGCTGTCCTTGATGCTGAGTGGAGAGAGATGGTAAGTACCGAAAATATAGGATGGTTTCTCTAATCCTTTACCGGATACTTTCCATAAAAGTTGTGCATTGGCACTCAGCGCAATGCTGATGAATACGAGGATGCCTAAAAGTTTCTTCATTGTTTTCTTCTTTTAATTGTTTCTGGACTATCAGTCGGGAAAGAGTAAAGAAAATCACAAGAAGGGAAAAAATTAGTATCATTTTATTCTTCCTCCGCAGAGCCAGTGTTGGGTGTAATATTTTTCCCGGAGGTTGCTGACTATGACTCCCTGGCTGGTACTGGCATGTATAAATTTGCCGTCCTTGAGGTAGATACCTACGTGTGCCACTTTTTTGCGGGAAGCACGGCTGGTGAAGAACACCAAATCTCCCTCACGCAAGTTGCGGCGGGAGATTTTGCTGCTCTCTTTCAGTTGCCCGTCTGTGCTTCTCGACAGACGGGTGTGGTAAACTTTCTTATACAGTTGCGATACCAGTCCGGAGCAGTCTGTCCCCCGCTTGCTGTCGCCACCAGCACGATAGGGGGTGCCTATCCATTCGGAGGCATGGATGTACAGCTTGTGGTTGTCCTGCAGTTCAATATCCACTCCCAAACGGACGGATGCCTGTGCCAGGGCTTTGTAGTCCAGGCGTGGCGCGGAGGTATGGCAGGAACTTAGACCTATCAATATGATGGTAAAGGCTACTATATAAGAAAGATATTTTTTCATGCTTCCGAGTTTTTTTCTTCTACCGTTTTATCTTCTTTTTCCGTTATTTCTTCTACGGCTGCTTCTGCTTCTTCTACCGTTTCTTCTACCACGGCTTCTTCCTCCACGCCGACGTTGAAGTAAGCTTCCAATTCCTGTTCGGCAGAGTTGTTCTCATTTCGTATATCGCGGATAATAACACCGTTTTCTAACAATGCAATACGCGGGCAAACGTCCACTGTGTGGTTCAGGTTATGGCTGGAAATGATGACAGTGGCTCCGTGTTCTTCATTGTATCTTTTCAGCAAGTGTTTGATTACAGACTGTGAACTGGGGTCAAGGAAGTTGAACGGTTCATCCAGAATCAACAGTTGCGGATGGTGGAGCATGGCGGAGATGATGCCGATTTTCTGTTTGTTTCCGGCAGAATAGTTGCGGATGAATTTCTTCTGGCCCATTACCTCGCCGTTCATGAAGCGTTCGAAGGGAAGCAGGCGTTCGTCTACCTCCTCTTTCTTCAGACCGTACATCTTGCCGATGAAATAGAAGTATTCTTCGGGAGTGAGGTAGTCTATCAGGAAACCGTCGTCTATAAAGGCTCCCGTGAAGTTTTTCCAGTCCTCACTTTTGCTGACGTCAATGTCATTGATGGTTACATTGCCCTGGTCTGCCTGTAGTAAGTCAAGAATAAGGCGGAAGAGGGTGGTCTTGCCTGCACCGTTGTTGCCTACCAGTCCCAGCATATCGCCTTGCCCGATGGTGTAGTTCTCTATATCTACGGCTTTTTTTGTGCCGAAATTCTTCTGTAAATTATTGATGCGTATCATGTTAGTGATTGATGTTTAATGATTTCTATTTCTGTCTACTGTCCCTGAAGCCTTCCATATTCTTGTAGCGGCGTTTCATGAGTCGGTGATATACATTCATCAGCCAGAATTTGGAAGTGGCGATAAATGCCACGCCGATGCCGATAAGTATCCAGGGGGTGACCTCTTTGCCAAAGATGGCATTCAGTGCAAAAAGCAGCAGTAAAGGTATGCCGAAAGCACCTCCTGAAATCAGATTCTGCAGACCGGTGCCTATATTCTGCCGGCTGGTCATCTTTGAATTCAGGTCGGTAGTCTTGTTGTTGTATACTGCCAACTGGAACAGACAGCAGTATACGGCTCCCGGAATGAATATCAGCCATGCAATGCAACCGAGTACGGATACCTTCCCGGTAACCATACCGGGAATCATCAGAATTGTAGGAATGCGCAATGCAATGCTGTACAGTATGTATTTGGCACGCAGCAGCGAGTAGATAGATTCCTTGCGGCTCATCAGTCCGTCAATGTAATTGCCTTCGTAACCCATCAGTGTGCTGAGGAACATGATGCCGAAGATAATGTAGTTATAAAGGACGAAGAAATCTCTCAGACCTCCGTCATACACATCGGAAAAGCTAATGATACTACTGAACATTATCACTACACCGGTGATGGAATAGAGCGAACGCTTACAAATCTTGTTGCGTAGCAATAACTTGAGTTCCAGTCTCATGTATTCGCCTATTTCGCCGTAGCGGTCGAGGAATTTGTATTCGGATACATGTTTTATCCGTGTATCTTCCACTTTGTTCAGTTCATTGTAGATGAGTTTCTGCATCAGGGTGCGGTTGATGAACCACATGAGGGCGATGGCAGCCAGTACACTGATGAATGACAGTATACTGCCGGTGAAGAACCCTTCTCCCAGATTGCCAAAGCAGTCGAAAAGCGGACTGGTGTCCGGAATGAATAGTGCGGCGGCAATGCCACCATATACTACTACTGGTAATGCCAGCCACCAGATGCGCTCACCCATCAGTGTGCGGCACAACAAGAACCAGTAGTTATTGAATACCATCAGCAGCCAGATGCCAATGCAATAGGTCAGCACACCACTGATTCCATAGAATTTGGTGACGGTGATGATGGAAAACGGAACAAACAGAAACAGCCAGAACAGATTGAAGCCATCCAGTCCGGAACGAATCAGCAGGAAGTCTATAAGACGATTCCGTTTGATGGGAAGCAGCAGGTAGGGCTTCACTTCCTGGGTGGGTGTTTTTTGGAAAGGCAGGCGTATCAGGAAATCCAGCACAAGGACAAATATCAATCCGGAGTTCATTACGTGATAGGCTTCTGTGGCACCACCGTCAAAGGCGAATGCAAAGGTCGTACCGAAGAATATCAGGTAACCGGCCCAGAAGACGAACATGAAGTACATCCAGAATTTTCCGAATTTACTTTTTTCGTACATCGGATTTCGTTTTTCCGCCAGTTTTCCGTGCTTGCGCAAATCTAAGAAAAGACTCATAGTATTTGTATATATAGAGTTTGTATAAAAAAGGCTGCGCTGCCTTTTAAACAACGCAGCCTTCTGTGTGTATGGCTCTCTTATTCTTTGTCAGGAGTTTCAGGACTGATCATTGATACCTCAATCTCATTCTTCTGCTTGAACAAGTCGTCGGTGAACTTCTGGATGTCCTTCACGGTAATGCTGTTGACTATCTGTTCGTAATCCTTTATCGGATTCATACCGGTGAACAGGTATTCGTCAATACTTCCCAGCCAGTAGCTGTTCTCCTTCAAGTCTTCGGCGTGTTTTTTCAGCATGAACTCCTTCACTTTATTCAGATCTCCTTCCGACGGACCTGCTTTGGCGATGTTGTCGAGTTCTGTAAAGATAATCTGCATCAACTTTTCTCTTTTTGCCGGAGCGGTTTCGAATATAATCTGCAGAAGGGCCTTTTCTTTCGGATATTTGCTTAACTGGCCGCCTACATATACACCGTAAGTGCCACCTTCGTCTTCACGTACCTTGGCTGTATAAACCAAGTCAAGAATCTGGCTGGTCATATCCAGCAGGATGTCAATTTTCAGGTCGTACTTGAAGTCACCGCTCAGCAGGACAAAATTCGACGCTTTAGCAGTATCCTGCTTCCATACGAACTCATACTTGTAAATTCCTTGGCGCATGTCGACTTTATTGTCCTTGAATGTTTCCTTGCGGTTGATGGCAGGCAGTGCACCCAGGAACTCGGCGATGAGCGGTTTCATTTCCTCCACATTCACATTTCCTACAAAGATAAAGGTAAAATCGCTGGCATCTTTGTAGCGGTCTTGATACATAGACAGAATCTTGTCATAATCCATCTTGTCAATCATGTCCGCCTTTATTCTGGCTCTTCTGGGATGGTGCATGTAAATACCGGCCGAGACAGAGTCACTGAACGCCACCTGGGGATTCATTTCCATATTTTGCAAAGCAGCTTTGTTGCGGTTCTTGTAGGATGCAAAGGCATCGTCGTCACGGCGCGGGGCGGTGAACGTCAAGTAAGTGAGCTGCATCATTGTCTCAAAGTCTTTCGGAGCACAGCTACCGGAAACAGTTTCCGTAGTGTTGCCGATACACGCACCTACGATTGCACGATTGCCAGCCAAAGCTTTACCCAGATCTACTTTGCTGAAAATTCCGATTCCACCTCCTAGAGCTGCATCCAGTCCGTTGATGTTGATGATTTCCGAGTCGGGGAACAAGGAACTGCCGCCCAGGCTGACTCCCTTCATGCGGATTTCGTCTGCCTTGAAGTCTGTCTTCTTGATAATGACCTTGACTCCGTTGGAGAGTGTCAGCGTTGTAGTGCTGAATATATCGTCTGTCTGCTCGGATACAATCTTTCCGCCTTTCGGGGCTTCGGCCATCAAAGGTTCATCCGATACCTTGTCTACGTAGGCAGTCAGTTTTTCAGCTTTAATATCTTTCAGTATCTTCTTGATTGCATCTTCTGTCGGCATTTTCAATCCTTCCTTATCCGGACCGAGAATTGCGACTACCTGGTTACTGTCTGTCACGAGGGCTTGCATCATCTGGTTCAGTGCGGCAACCGGAATGGCGGGAGCTATCTGATTGATGATGGCGTATTCGTTTTCGATGCCTGGAATCGGTTCGTTATCGAGGAAATGACGGACATATTCATCCACGTACTCTTCATTCTTGCGTTTGTCACGCTCGTTATAAGCAGATTCCAGTTGGCGCAGATATTCGGCACGGGCACGGTTGTATTCCGTTTCCGTAAAGCCGAATTGGCGGGCGCGTTCTGTTTCGCGCAGGAGAGTGGCTATTCCATTTTCTATGGCATCTTCCTTGCAGACAACGACACCGGTGAAGGCATCTTTGGTTTTGGCAACAAAGAAATCATCGTCATAAGTGGCGGCATATATATAAGGAGGATTGGCGGTCTGTACCAATTCGTTCAGACGCGCATTCAGCATATTGTTGATGAGCGTGGTTGCATAATTCTGTACCAGATAGCCCATGTCGCCTTTCTGCTCGTCAGGAGTGGCTTCGTGCTTGTTGAAGATGAGGGCTTGTACATTGGACTGTTCCTTGTCCTGATAAACCAATACAATAGGCTCCTTGTTGTCGTTTACCGGATAGTACTCGCGTATGGCAGCATTGGGCTGGGCGGGAATATCAGAAAATATTTTCTTGATTTTGGCTTCGATGGCGTCCACATCTATATCGCCAACTACCACAATACCCTGAAGGTCCGGACGGTACCACTTTTCATAGTAGTCTCTCAAAGTTTGCGGTTTGAAGTTCATAACGACCTCCATCGTTCCGATAGGGAAACAAGTGGCATACTTCGTTCCTTCGAACATGACTGGAAGCATCTTCTCCTGGAAGCGTTGTATGGCGCTCATACGGGTGCGCCATTCTTCGTTGATGACTCCGCGTTCCTTGTCTATTTCCTTCGGGTCCAGGGTCAAATCGTTACTCCAGTCGTGCAGAATCAGCAGGCAGGAGTCGATGGCTCCCGGAGTAGTGACCGGCACATTGGAAATGTTGTATACGGTTTCGTCTACGGAAGTATAGGCGTTCAAGTTCTCACCGAATTTCACCCCGATACGCTCCAGGTATTGCTTCAGTGCATCACCGGGGAAGTGGGTCGTTCCATTGAAACACATGTGTTCCAGGAAGTGGGCAAGGCCGCGCTGGTCGGCTTCTTCCTGAATGGAGCCTACCTTTTGGGCAATGTAAAAGTCGGCCCGGTTTGCAGGCTGGCTGTTCTTGCGGATATAATAGGTCAATCCGTTGTCCAACTTTCCGATACGGACATTTTTGTCGACCGGGATAGGCGGCATTTGCTGTGCAAATACCTGCTGAAAATTGCAGCAAAGAATTAACGCTACAATCCATAAACCACGTAATAGATGTTTCATATTATTATGAATTTAAATTGTTCTTGAACTATCTGTCGGACAGCCCTTGGATAAATCACAACTTCTGTTGTTTTTTTCGGATTCCATTCCGGATAAATGGAATTTATCTGACTGCTTCCCGGATGCGGACCAATTTGGTCAGCAGGTCTTCCAGCAGGTCGAGTTTCAGCATGTTGGCGCCGTCACTCTTGGCTACGGCGGGATTTTCGTGGGTTTCGATGAACAGTCCGTCTACACCTACGGCAACACCGGCTTTGGCTACGGTCTCGATAAGTTGCGGCATACCTCCCGTGACGCCACTGGTCTGGTTGGGCTGTTGCAAGGAGTGGGTTACATCCAGGATGACGGGGAAACCGAAGGTCTGCATTTCGGGGATGCCGCGATAGTCGATGACTAAATCCTGATAACCGAAAGTAGTTACGCGTTCCTTCAGCATGATGTTCCTATTGACTGCTTCCACTACTTTTTCAGCCGCAAAGCGCCTGGCAAGCGGAGAGAGGAACTGCCCTTTCTTGATGTTGATGGTTTTTCCGGTTTTGGCGGCGGCTACAAGCAGGTCTGTCTGCCGGCAGAGGAAGGCGGGAATTTGCAGAATATCCACATATTCGGCAGCCATGGTGGCTTCTTCGGCTGCATGAATGTCGGTCACGGTAGGTACTCCGAAGGTGGTGTGCACTTTTTGCAGTATCTTCAGCGCCTTTTCGTCGCCGATGCCCATAAAGGAATCCAGGCGGGAGCGGTTGGCTTTGCGGTACGACCCTTTGAATACATAGGGGATTTGCAGTTTTTCGGTGATAGTCACGATACGTTCGGCAATGCGCATTGCCATTTCTTCTCCTTCGATGACACATGGACCTGCCAGTAGGAAGAAGTTTCCGGCAGGATTATTCTTTAATTCAATCATAGGTTGTTACTGATTAAGTATTTTCAATTGGGTATAATCAATGTTATTGCTTCATGCAGTACGCTGATGTCCAGTGGAAAATGACGGTCGAGAATACGTCCGTCCAAATCGACAGAGGCATTTTGCGCACGCAGCACTTTTACTTTTTGCGTACGGTAGGGCATCACTACCTTATGGTTCAGAATCCGCCCTTGGATAAGCATCCACAATCCCGACCATAGTTGCAGCAATTCGGGACGGTAAATGACGGAAACATCCAGCCAGCCATTATAGGGCACTGCACTAGGCGCTTGTCCGTATCCCCACGCACTGCCTATGCAGACAGTCATGATGCGTCCGCGTATATGCTCGCCGTTTATCTTGAGATGCATGCGGTACAGCTTCCGTTCGAAGATAATGGATAGCAGTGCCATGAAGTAAGAGAGGAACTTCACTCCCCAGAAACGCTTGCACTGGTCGGTGATTTTCACGATACGGGCTCCCAGGCCTATGTTGATGGCATTGAGAAAGTAGCGTGTCAGATGCTTTTCACCGTCGTAATAATAGCAGGTACCCACGTCTATTTTCCGGCGGCGGTTGTTGATAATGCAATCCACCGCTTTCTTGTAATCCGAACTCATTTCCCAATAGTCGGCAAAGTCATTTCCTATACCATTGGGGATGATGCCGATGGCTATATTCTCCTTGTCTGGTCCATTGGAAAGCATGATGCCGCATAAGACGACCTTCAGCTCGCCGTCACCTCCTACTACAACAATGGTGCGGTAGCCGTTGTTGGCGAGGATGCCTGCCAGACGCTCTACCGAACCGAACCCTTCGGACTGCACATAGTCGTAAGGCACACCTTTGCTGTCCATGTATTCTTTGATTTCTTTCCACCGTTTCTGCACTTTCCGCGTTCCGGCCTTGGGGTTGTATATCACTCCCAACTTTTCGGGTTCTGCACTCATGATTCTATTTACAATTTGACTATTTACAGTTTACGATTTAAATCACCCGGTTACTTCATCATTTCATCATCCTTCCAACTTATTCTTTACAAAAGCTATCTTTTCTTCCATCGGCCATCGGGCATTCATCCAATGGATGGTAAATCCACGCCGTTCCATACCGCGGAACCAGGTCATCTGGCGTTTGGCAAACTGGTGGATGGCTGTTTCCAGTTGCGTGAACATCTCTTCATAGGTCAGCTTGCCGATGACATAAAGTGTCAGATACTTGTATTCCAGTCCGTAATAGATGAGGTCATCCGGTTGGATGCCTTGCTCTATCAGACGGCGCACTTCGTCTATCATTCCTTCTTCCAGGCGCTGGTGCAGGCGGCGGGTGATTTTCTCCCGACGCAATTCCCGGTCGATGTCCACACCTATGATGAGGCTGTTCATCTGGGGGAAGGAACGTTCGTCTACTGGGGTATGGGCATAATACTCTTCGATTTCGATGGCTCGTATGGCACGTTTGGCTGTGTCCACGTCCGTAGTATTGTGCAGGCTTTTGTAACCTTTCAGTATGTCGGTAAGTTCATCCAGCGATTTGTCAGCAAGACGGGTGCGCAACTCAGGATTCTCGGGTACGAGCAGCAGAAGGTAGCCTTTCAGCACTGATTCGAGATACATTCCGGTTCCTCCACATACAACGGGCAGGCAACCTTTTTGTTTAATAGTCTCGTAAGCATTCAAGAAATCACGCTGATACTCGAAAACATTGTACTTATAGCCCGGGTCGGCTATGTCGATGAGGTGATAGGGAATCTGTTTCCCGTCGACGGTATAGTCGGCAAGGTCTTTGCCGGTGCCCAGGTCCATCCCCCGGTAGATTTGCCGTGAATCGGCACTGATGATTTCCGTATGGAGTTCGGCGGCCAAGGCGGCTGCAAATGGAGTCTTTCCTGAGGCGGTAGGCCCTAATATGGCGATTAAATCATAGTCTGGCATATATAAGTTCTTGTTAATCTCATTACAAAGATAGTGCAAACCGAATGCAGAATAAAATGAACTCGTTCATTTTTTATGCTGAGGTGCAGCCTATCTTCGCTTTCTGGGCAAAGATAGTGCAAACTTATGAAATTAGTGCTACCTTTGCCACACGTAAAACCCCAAAAAGGCAACAAAATGGATATTACAAACGCCGAATTCGTCATCAGTAACACAGACGTGCGGAAATGCCCCGCCGGTACATTTCCCGAATATGCTTTCATCGGACGCTCCAACGTAGGAAAATCCAGTCTTATCAATATGCTGACCGGAAGGAAAGGACTCGCCATGACCTCTGCCACACCGGGAAAGACCATGCTTATCAACCATTTCCTAATCAACAAGAGCTGGTACATTGTAGACCTTCCGGGATATGGCTACGCCAAACGGGGACAGAAAGGTCAAGAACAAATCAAACGTATTATAGAAAGTTATATACTGCAACGCGAACAGATGACTTGTCTGTTTGTTCTTATAGATAGCCGGCTGGCTCCCCAAGCCATCGACCTCAAGTTTACGGAATGGCTGGGCGAGAACGGCGTACCCTTTGCCATCGTCTTCACAAAGGCCGACAAACTGAAAGGCGGCAGACTGAACACCCACATCAACGAATACCTGGAACAGTTGAAGGAACAGTGGGAAGAGCTGCCTCCCTACTTCATCACCTCTTCTGAAAACCGCATGGGACGGAAAGAGCTGCTGGACTATATCGAAAGTATCAACAAAAGCCTGAATAGCAAACAATAGACATAAGTAAAATGAAAAGATTAGTTTTTTGGCAACTGTTTGTTGCCGCACTACTGCTGACCGGCAATAGTCACGCACAATCCATCAAGGATTTGTTCAACAAAGAAAATATAGAGAAGGCGGTAAATGCCGTGACCGGCAAGTCAACAGCGGATATGACCGGCACTTGGTCGTATACCGGCTCCGCCAATGACTTCGACTCGGACAACCTGCTGCAGAAAGCCGGCGGTGCCGTTGCCGCCACAGCCGCAGAAAAGAAACTGGACGAACAGCTTGCCAAAGTAGGCATCAAAGCCGGGCAAATGTCATTCACATTCAACGCCGACAGCACATTCAGCGCCAAAGTAGGGCAAAAGAGCATGAAGGGAAGCTACTCCTACAATGCATCCACCCAAAAGGTCAACTTGAAATTCGCCAAGCTGATAGGTATGAATGCCAAGGTCAACGCTACCTCCACAACTATGGACCTGCTGTTCGAATCGGACAAGCTACTGAAACTGATAACCTTCCTCTCCAGCAAAAGCAGCAACTCCACTCTGAAGAGTATCGGTGGCCAACAGCTACGACGGAATGATGCTCGGATTCTCATTACAGAAACTGTAACAACAACTTCCATACAACAAAAAAATCCCGCAAGCACCGAACAATGCTTGCGGGATTTTTTTATCTGAAAAGAGCGGAAAACGAGACTCGAACTCGCGACCCTAACCTTGGCAAGGTTATGCTCTACCAACTGAGCTATTTCCGCAATGTATAAAAGCGTGAAGAGAAGGAGACTCGAACTCCCACGACATAATTGTCACTACCCCCTCAAAGTAGCGCGTCTACCAATTCCGCCACCTCTCCAACTTACTTTCAACAATTCAAAGAACCGACTGCTTTACCTTGGTGCCCAGAACAGGACTCGAACCTGCATGCCTCTCGACACACGCACCTGAAACGT
>ENA-ORHU01000106-ORHU01000106.1-human-gut-metagenome-genome-assembly--contig:-NODE-106-length-21825-cov-5.65002_pt1 | contig 21825 bp, 18 predicted proteins | sample MGYA00243022_ERZ508730 | MGnify/ENA primary metagenome ERZ508730 (study PRJEB26277, sample SAMN04329827) | human gut metagenome | biome: human-associated habitat | host: Homo sapiens | place: USA...
TGGTTTCTGCGCCCTTAGGTCCTGTTGGGGTACTTTGTATTCAGCGCACACTGAACAAAGGACGATGGTATGGATTTGTTACCGGGATGAGAGCGGCTTTGAGCGATATAGGCTATGCTCTGATAACAGGATATGGAATGAGTTTCATGGATGAATTTCTGGCAAAGAACCAGGTGCTTTTACAGATTGTTGGTAGCGTCATGTTATTAATGTTCGGTATTTACACTTTCCGTAGCAATCCTGTCCATTCTATCCGACCTGTATCTTCTACACCAGGCAGTTATCTACATAATTTTGTCACTGCTTTCTTTGTGACATTCTCTAATCCTTTGATTATTTTCCTATTTATCGGTTTGTTCGCCCGTTTTTCTTTTGTGATGCCGGGTAGTCCGTTGGGGCTTCAGTTGGGCGGTTATCTGGCCATTGTATTGGGAGCACTTTTATGGTGGTTCGGTATTACGTATTTTGTCAATAAAGTACGTACTCGTTTCAATTTACGCGGCATTTGGATTTTGAACCGTGTTATCGGTGTTATAGTGATGTTGATGTCTGTAGTCGGCTTCATTTATACTATTTTAGGAAAAACGATGTACTGACAGGAAAACATATCTTGTGTGAAGCACGTTGAACCTTATAATTTTCAATTTGTAACTTAAAAAATAAAGAAATGTTTATTTCCAAACAGTTAAAAGAGAATAATATAGCCGAATACCTTATATATATGTGGCAAGTGGAAGATATGATACGTGCCAACGGCTGTGATATGGAGAAGATAAAGAAAAACATTGTTGACTCTTACCCTCTGACGGAAGAACAGAAAGTAGAATTGACACAATGGTATATAGACCTGATTGAAATGATGCGTCGTGAAAATGTAATGGAGAAAGGTCATCTGCAGATTAACAAGAATATTATCACTTGGTTGACCGACTTGCATCTGCAGTTGCTTCGTTCTTCCAAGTTTCCTTATTATAGTGCAGCGTATTATAAAGCTCTGCCTTATATAGTAGAACTTCGTGCCAAAGGTGCTAATAAAGAAGAACCTGAACTGGAAACCTGCTTTGAGGCACTTTATGGGATATTGTTATTGAAGTTGCAAAAGAAAGAAATCAGCGAAGAAACAAAGAAGGCACAGCAGGCTATTTCCGGTTTGCTTGCTATGTTGTCCAATTATTATATAGAGGACAAAAAAGGAGAATTGGAATTCTAGCGAGTCATTTCTTCTTGAGGATAAGGTTGCTCCTAAAGGTATATTGCACTGTTTTTTGCTCTGTTATTCCGAGTGCAATGAAGGAACTATAGACATAAAGTGGATATTTCAGATTTTTCACGGTATTCATAGATGACAAAATACTAGGGCTTTTTGGGAACAGCCTTTTGTAATGAAGAGAAAATAAATAAAATGAAAATGAAAAATATATTGGTGACCGGTGCTAATGGCCAATTAGGAAACGAAATGCGTGTGCTTTCGCTTGAGAATAAGGAATATAACTATTTTTTTACGGATGTAGCCGAGTTGGATATCTGTGATGAAAAAGCTGTAATGGCTTTCGTCAAGGAAAATGAAATCGATGTCATTGTGAATTGTGCTGCTTATACAGCTGTGGATAAAGCGGAAGACAATCAGGAATTATGTGCCAAACTAAATAGTGAGGCAGTCGGTTATCTGGCAAAGGCTGCAGAGGGGAATCAGGCGGAATTTATTCAGATTTCTACAGATTACGTATTTGACGGAACCAATTATGTACCATATAGAGAAACCGAACCGACTTGTCCTAATTCTGTATATGGTGTTACTAAATTGGCCGGTGAAAAAAAGGCTTTGGAATATTGCAGTAAGGCAATGATTATCCGTACGGCATGGCTGTATTCTGTATTTGGCAATAATTTTGTGAAAACCATGATTCGTTTAGGGAAGGAAAGGGAATCATTGGGAGTTATTTTCGACCAGATAGGTACGCCGACTTATGCCCGCGATTTGGCGTCTGCTGTTTTTGCAGCTATCCGTAAAGGTATTATTCCCGGTATCTATCATTTCAGTAATGAAGGAGTCTGCTCCTGGTATGATTTTACCAAGTCCATTCACCGTATAGCCGGTATTGGCAATTGCAAGGTAAGTCCTTTGCATGCAGATGAATATCCTGCAAAAGCTCCTCGGCCTCACTATTCTGTATTGGATAAGACAAAGATAAAACATACGTATGGCATCGAGATTCCTCATTGGGAAGAGAGTCTGGAACAGTGTATCAAGGAATTAAATGTATAATGATATATGAACAACGAAATAGAAAGAAGACGAACGTTTGCGATTATCGCTCACCCGGACGCCGGTAAAACATCATTGACAGAGAAGTTGTTGCTTTTCGGTGGACAGATTCAAGTGGCAGGAGCCGTGAAGAGCAATAAAATAAAGAAAACTGCAACATCCGACTGGATGGATATTGAAAAGCAGCGTGGTATCTCTGTTACCACTTCTGTGATGGAGTTTGATTATCATGATTATAAAATCAATATTCTCGATACTCCGGGACACCAGGACTTTGCCGAAGATACTTATCGTACTCTGACGGCTGTGGATAGTGTAATTATTGTGGTGGATGGTGCAAAAGGTGTGGAAACACAGACACGTAAACTGATGGAAGTCTGCCGTATGCGTAACACTCCTGTTATTATATTTGTCAATAAGATGGACCGTGAAGCTAAAGATCCGTTCGATTTGTTGGATGAGCTGGAAGAAGAACTTGCCATTAGTGTTCGTCCTTTGACATGGCCTATTGAAAGTGGTCCCCGCTTCAAAGGCGTATATAATATTTATGAACAAAAACTTAACCTCTTTCAACCTTCCAAGCAAGTAGTGACTGAAAAGGTGGAAGTAGATATTCATACCGAAGAGCTTGACAATCGGATTGGAGCACCTTTGGCAGAAAAACTGCGTAATGAGCTTGAACTTATTGATGGTGTTTATCCCGAATTTGATGTAGAGAGTTATTTGAAAGGAGAGCTGGCTCCGGTATTCTTCGGTTCGGCATTGAATAACTTCGGTGTGCAGGAGCTGCTCGATTGTTTTGTGGAGATTGCTCCAAGTCCGCGTCCTACCAAGACAGAAGAACGTGAGGTGGAACCGGATGAATCTAAGTTCACCGGATTTGTATTCAAAATCACTGCCAATATTGACCCAAATCATCGCTCTTGTATCGCTTTCTGTAAAGTGTGCTCGGGAAAGTTTTCTCGCAATACACCTTATTATCATGTACGGCATGATAAGACGATGCGTTTTTCTTCGCCTACGCAGTTCATGGCACAGCGTAAGACTACTGTTGATGAGGCATGGGCAGGCGATATCATCGGTTTGCCGGACAATGGTACCTTTAAAATTGGTGATACATTGACCGAAGGCGAGAAATTACATTTCCGGGGTATTCCCAGTTTTTCTCCTGAAATGTTTAAATATATCGAGAATGCCGACCCGATGAAGCAGAAACAGTTGGCAAAAGGTATCGACCAATTGATGGATGAGGGTGTAGCTCAGTTGTTTGTCAATCAGTTTAATGGACGTAAGATTATCGGTACAGTAGGACAGTTGCAGTTTGAGGTTATCCAATATCGTTTGGAAAATGAATACAATGCAAAATGCCGTTGGGAGCCCATCAGCCTTTATAAGGCGTGTTGGATAGAAAGTGATGATGTCGAAGAATTGGAGGCTTTCAAAAAACGTAAGTATCAGTATATGGCAAAAGACCGTGATGGACGGGATGTCTTCCTTGCCGACAGTAATTATGTTCTCCAGATGGCTCAAATGGATTTTAAGCATATCAAGTTCCACTTTACCAGCGAATTCTAAAAAGAAGAAATATATTCTATCTTCCATGAGGCGGGAAAATCCCTTCATGGAAGATTTTTTATTCGGAAGGTCGGTTTATCTTTGCAATCATATTTAAAATCCATCAGGTTTGCTGGCTATTTCTTTTGTAATATCTATAATGTCATTGTATCAGGGGAACTCCCAATATGATGCGTTCCCAAGTCTAATCGGGATATGTCGGTCTGTGTCGGCCAAAAAAAGTTATTATTATTGTTTTCATAAACTGTTACTACTGTTTTGGAAAAAACTCTTTTGTTTTTTGTATCTTGAAAGTTCACTTTAGTTAAAGTTTATTTCATCTGCTGCCAATCTTTGGCGAGTCATTTTTATTTTCATATCTTGGATATATATTATTGTTTAGTTGTAATCAAAGAGACATTTTACATGATTATGAAGATAAAATATTTGCTTTTGTTTTCTTTATTGATGTTTGAGTACTCATTGGCTGCCGTTCCCAATGACTGGCAGAAACGTTTCCTTTCTCCTTCTGTGGCAGACCGTCCGTGGGCAGTTTGGAGTTGGGATAATAAAGATGTCACTTTTCAGGAAGTGAGAGATAAGTTGGACACGATGCACAAAGTTGGTTTTGGAGGGTGTTGTATTTTGGCTGTCAATGCTTATCGGGAACCCGGATATTGGCGGGTGTTTAATTTTACAATGAAGGAAGCCGACCGTCTTGGCATGGATTTGGGAATGCAGATGAGTGACCATGGTTCTTTACCTGATGATATACGGATTACTCCTTCAGAAGCTATGCAGAGGTTGGTGTGGAGTGATACAATTGTAGATGGGGGGACTTTACGTAATCTAGCCTTGCCTCAGCCTGATACTTATAAAGGATATTATGAAGATATATCGGCTTATGCATTTCCTGCCAGTCTTGATAATGCCGGTCTCTTATCGGTTTCCGGGGATTCCTCTTCACAAACAGCATACTTCATCAGCCCGGAGCAATCCATGCAATTACCTGTGTATCAGGGGCGCCTTACTGCGCGGTTGCCTGAAGGGAAATGGCGTATATTGCGTGTGGGGCATACAGCAGTTGCACCTGCCGATACTGTTGCCGGACAGGAACAAGGACTGAGGTGTGATAAGCTGAGCTCCGAAACTGTATACAAATTATGGACGGACTGGTTTACCTATGTATATAGAAAGGCAGATGCGGAATCGATTCGGCGTATGTTGAAGTATGTTTATGTTAATCATTGGACTGCGGATAATCAAAACTGGACGAAGAACTTTCCCGCCGAGTTTGAAAAACGGCGTGGTTATGACTTGATTCCCTATCTTCCCATATTGGCGGGGATACCGATGGAGAGTGCCGACCGGGTGGAAGGTATAGCTCTGGATGTACAATTGACTGTCAGTGAATTATTGACAGATGTATTCAGTACTGTTGCCTCGGATTGTTTTCGTCAGTATGATTGTCGGATAATAGGAGAGGGTATACCTCAGAACAATGGGTTGGTTAAGATTGACGGGACTTGGAAAGAAAGTCCGGCTATGTTGAAACCTTTGCTTGACCGCAACTTTGTTACCGATAATGGCAGTATTTTCTTTTGTATAGATAATGGTGTGAGTGAAGCGGCTGCGGACACTTCGTTAAATGCAGAAGCAGAAGAACAAAGTCTCTCTGATACACTTGCAAATGAGAGAATGAATGAAGCTTGGATGGATAGTCTTCGTATCGTGTCCGATTCTAATCGGAATTGGTGGGAAGAAAGCAAGTCGTTTCTTACTTATGCTTCTCGGTGCCGAACTTTGTTGCAGTATGGACGTCAGGTGAATGATTCTCTGTTATTTGTAGATAAAACTATTCTCTCAGATATATTTTGGACACATCGCAATGGTGAAGACATGGATATTTATTTTTTTGCTAGTCAGGCAGACAGTATGCGTATGGTTACAGTATCTTTTCCCGTTGCTCACCGTATGCCTGAATTATGGAATGCTGTTACAGGAACCATATTTCGTTCTGCTAATTGGAAAGAAGTGGAAGGTCGTACGGAAGTGACTCTGTCTTTACCTGCTTACGGTTCTGTCTTTGTGGTGTTTCCGAAAGAAGACTCCGGGGCTGAGATTGTGGAGCCGACTTTGGTAACGCCGGTTGTACTGAAAATAAACGAATGGACAGTCAATTTCTCGGAAATATATAAAAGCATTACTCGTCCTGTTCTTTTTAATAGAAGTCGGGAGGAGAATAAGCAGATAAAGAATTATTTTGGCCGTTCTTTCTATAAAGGACTTTTCATGTGGAAGACATCTCAAGAAGGACGTATTGTAGTTAGGTTGGGAAAAGTGGATGAAATGGCAACAGTCCGTATCAACAGTATCAATTGCGGTACGGTGTGGACTGCTCCTTATGAAGTGGATGTCACTGATGCACTCCGTAGTGGAAGTAATGTGATAGAAGTGGAAGTACTTCCGTCAGATTGGGAAGGCCCGATAGAATTTGTGCGGAAGGAATAAAACTACGGCTTTTAGTTTACTTTAACTATGAATATTAGTTTTAAAACTAAAACTTTTAGTTTATTTGCGGTAAACAAAAGAAGCTTATGAAAACGTTGACTGTAAAAGAAGAGGAAATCATGGGGCATTTCTGGGAGAAAGGCCCTCTGTTTGTAAAGCAATTGCTTGAATTTTATGATGAACCGCGTCCTCATTTCAATACACTTTCTACGATAGTACGCGGATTGGAGGAAAAAGGTTTTCTGCATCATGAAGTGTTTGGAAATACTTATCAATATTATGCAGTGGTGAGTCGGGATGATTTTAAAAAGAAGACATTGAAAGGAGTAATCAGTAAGTACTTTAATAATTCATATTTGGGAGCTGTATCATCACTTGTAAAAGAGGAAGATATTTCGGTAGAGGAACTGAAACAGTTGATTCGTGAGGTTGAGAATGCCAATAAATAAATCAACGGACAGTAACTATGGGAGCATTTTTCGTTTATATACTTAAATCATCGGTCTGCCTGGCGGTATTTTATTTATTTTATCGCCTGTTACTCAGCAAGGAAACGTTTCATCGTTTCAACAGATTTGCATTGCTTGGCATTTTACTTTTGTCTTGCATTGTGCCGTTCATGGAGGTAACGGTAAAGGAGCCGACTGAGGTGCACCAACAATTCCTTACCTTCGAAGAGCTTTTGTTGACGGTGGGGGTGAGCCCGGTAGAAGAAGCCGGAAATATAATGTTGGTGTCTGATTTTACATGGAGGGAAATGCTGTTGTTAGTTTATTTATCGGGCATTGTTTTCTTTTTAATCCGCACTGTATGGTCTTTATTCCGTATGTTGCATTTGATTAGGGACAGCCGGATAGTCAGTCGGGAAAACGGTATTACTATAATCGCTCATCGAAAGAACATAGCTCCTTTTAGTTGGATGAAATTTGTGCTGATTTCCGAGACGGATTTATTGGAAAATGGTACAGAGATTCTGGTTCATGAAGTAGCACATATCCGTAAACGTCATTCTATTGATTTATTGGTGGCGGATATATGTATCTTTTTTCAATGGTTTAATCCGGCTTCATGGCTGTTGAAACAGGAATTACAGAACATTCATGAATATGAAGCGGATGAATGTGTTATCAATCAAGGCATCGATGCAAAAAAATATCAGTTATTATTAATTAAAAAAGCTGTCGGCACAAGGCTCTACTCTATGGCCAACAGCTTTAATCACAGTAAACTTAAAAAACGTATCACTATGATGTTAAAAGAAAAATCAAGTCCGTGGGCACGTTTGAAGTATCTTTATGTACTTCCGGTAGCTGCTATTGCAGTAACAGCTTTTGCCCGTCCCGAAGTCTCCAATAAAGTAGAGGAGATTTCAAGCGTCAAAGTTAACGATTTGGCTGCAATTGTAGAAACAAAAATGACGGAAAGTGTAGGAGACACAATGAAACCTGCTGATGTGAAGTATGTACCGACGGAAGTCCGCAAGCAGTTGAAGGGGACTCCGGTCTTTGAAGTGGTAGAGGAGATGCCGGAATTTCCTGGAGGTGGAATGAGTGCTCTTATGAGTTATCTGAAAGACAATATGCGCTATCCGGCATCTGCCAAAGAGAAAGGTACGCAAGGGCGTGTGACTGTCCAATTTGTGGTGGATAAAGATGGAAGTATCAAGGAACCGAAACTTCTCCGTTCTGTAGATAAGGATATGGATGCTGAAGCGTTGCGTTTGATAAGTAATATGCCGAAGTGGAAACCAGGGAGACAGAAGGGGCAGCCGGTGGCGGTGAAATATACGGTTCCGGTGATGTTCAGTTTGGATGATGACAAACTTGAGAAAACTTCTTCTGCCAATGGTATTACAGTTGAAGGATATGCAGGTAATGGGAAAGAACCACTGTATATTGTGGATGGAAAAGAGGTGACACCATCTGTCATGAGTGCATTGGATCCTGATAAGATAGAGCGTGTAACGGTTTTGAAAGATAAATCTGCCACGGAATTATATGGAGAAAAGGGAAAGAATGGTGTTCTTTTGATAACCCTGAAACAAGGAACTCCAGGTATAGTTATCCGTCGGGATAAAGAGGTGACAGAGAACGCTAAAGTACAGCATAACGGTAGTCTTGATTTAACGAAGACTATTTATATTGATGGAGAAAAGGTTGATTTGGGTACTAAAACTATCGATGATTTAATACCTGCGGAGAATATTGAGAGCATTGAGGTGAAGAAAGAGGCAGGTGGAAAAGGTGAGATTTACATTGCTACTAAAAAAACTAAAGCTGTAGAAAAGACTTCCGTTCAAGGTAATATGAAAGTGGAAGGCAAAGTGGTGGATGAGCAGGGCGAGCCTATTATTGGTGCGGCTGTTCTGATAGAAGGTACCACTACGGGAAGCGTTACCGATGTCAATGGTAATTTTGTCCTTTCTGTTCCTTCTAAGGATGCTGTATTGGTTGCTTCGTATATAGGCATGGCTACCAGCAAAGTGAAGGCGCAATCCAAGCTTACGATTACACTAAAAAATGAATAGTCTCTAACAACTATGACAAGTAAAATTCTTTCTTTGTTTCTAATTCTGATAGCTGTGGGGGCAGGGCTTTGCTCTGCCCAGACAGCAGGTAAGAAATATTATTTAGTGGATGGCCTTTTCTTCGAAGGCATGCCACCTTGTGTGGATTCGGATAATGTAGCAGCCTACGTTATACATAAGGACGGCGTGGGACACGAGGTTACAGAACTTCGTTTGTGCAGGGATTTTGTGCTGCCTGAAGATGTGAGAAAATACGCTACTCCTGCTGAAGAGGTGTCTGGTGCGGAAGCCTTTTTGATGAGTTATCGTGGAGGGATAGGGCAGAAGCTCCCGATAGTCTCTGTCGTACGGACTCTGAAGACAGAGGAATGGATAGGTAAACCCTTTCCAGAGTTCAAAGTAAAAGATACCGCAGGGAAGGAGTGGACTAATACCGATGTAGTGGTCCGTCCTATGGTCTTGAACTTCTGGTATACCGGCTGTGGCCCTTGTATCCGTGAAATGCCGGAGCTGAACAAATGGATGGAAGTCTATCCTGATGTAACCTATCTTGCTACGACTTTTGACAGTGCTGCACAAATAAAGAAAATTGTAGAGAGCCGTCCTTTTCTCTTTACCCAGATAGCCGATGACTTGTTTTTCTTCGAGACCTTTCATGTGAGCGGTATGCCGGTCACTATACTGGTGGATAAGAAAGGTATTATCCGCCATATAGAACAAGGTACTGGAACTGCGTAACTTCGGTATATGCAGGATAAGTTGCAGAAACTTGTCAGCGAATAATTCTTTCTTGATGAATAGGGGATAAGGATTTCAGAGGATTTCTTTTGCTCTTTCACAGATTATCATACCTTTGCGAATATAAATCTAAGGAAGGGGAAGGTTATGATAAAACATCTTTTTTTAATATTGGGACTGCTTGCTGCGCTCACTCTTGCCGAGCCGGTTCTGGCTTGTACATCTGCCGTCGTTTCCGGAAAGGTTACTCTTGACGGCCGTCCGTTGCTATGGAAAAACCGTGATACGGACTATCTGCGAAATCATGTAGCTTATGTGAAAGGTGAGAAGTATGACTTCATTGCCGATGTGAATAGTGACAATTTCCCTGATTTGAAGGAGGCATGGGTCGGTACCAATTCCGCCGGCTTTGCCTTGATGAACACCCAATCCTACAATCTGGTGGAAGTGAAAGATGGGGAAGAACGGGGTGCCGCCAACGGGAGGATTATCTACCGTGCTTTGGAGGTTTGTGCCACGGTGGAGGACTTCTGCCATTTTCTTGATACCATCACCAAGCCCAGCCTGATAGAAGCCAATTTTGGCGTGATTGATGCCAAAGGCGGTGCCGCCATGTTTGAGGTGGATTACTATAAATATACGATGTATGATGCCAATGATCCGAAAGATGCTCCTTACGGTTACATTGCCCGTACGAACTTTTCTTTTGCCGGTGAGGTGAACCGGGGAGCGGGTTATGTACGCTATATGGAGGCAGACCGGGTATTGATGAAGGCTTCTGCAACGGGTGGGGTGACACCTCAGGGTATCTTCAATGACCTTTCACGTTCGTTCCGCAATTGCATGCTCGATATTGATTTGAGGAGCGGGAAGTTTAATCGCCCGCAAGGTTCCGGTTGGTTTGTCGACCAGGATTTTATTCCCCGTAACAGCACTTCTTGTTCCATTGTGGTGCAGGGCGTAAAACCGGGTGAGAAGGCGGAACTTACTACGATGTGGACAATGCTGGGATATTCTCCTACGGGCATTGCCGTGCCACTTTGGGTGAAGGATGCGGATAAATTTCTGCCTTCGATGGTATGTTGGGACAAGGCGTGTGCTGCCGCTCCGCTCAGTGATTGGTCACTCCGGCTTTCCAATAATGTCTTCTGTTACAATCAGGGGATGGGAACCAATCGTTATCTGAATTGGGAAAAACTGTACAATATGGAGAATAACGGCTATATGCAACAGCTTGTTCCGGTGGAGGCGGAGGTGTTTCGCCGTACATGCCCATTGTTGGACAGTTGGAGACAGCAAGGAAGCATTGATTCTCAAGAAATGCAGAAGCTTTATCAAGATGTGGAAGCACTTGTCCGAAAGGCTTATACGCCTTTGATGGAGCAATGACAGTATTCCAGTATTTCTCTTTCATGCTCAGGGTGGAACCAGCGGATTTCCTCGTCCCGTTTGAACCAGGTCATTAGCTTACGGGAATAGATGCGTGAGTTCTGCTTTATCTTCTCAATGGCAAAGGGTAATGTCCATTCGCCGTCCAGGTACTTGAATATTTCTTTGTAGCCTACTGTATTTAGGGAATTTAGACTTTTATGCGGATAGACCATGCGCGCTTCTTCCACCAAACCCTCTTCCACCATTTGGTCCACCCGGCAGTTGATGCGTTCATAAAGCTCTTCCCGGTCACGCGTTAATCCTATTTTGATAATACGGAAGGGGCGTTCTTTCTTTTGTTGGGTGCGGAAGGAAGTGTAGGTCTTGCCCGTCATATAGCAGATTTCCAAAGCATGGACTACGCGTTTTGGGTTTTTCAAATCTACTATTTTGTAATATTCCGGGTCCAACAGCTTAAGTTCCGCACAAAGTCTTTCCAGACCTTCTGTTTCGTATTTGTACAGCATGAGTTGGCGTGTATCGGCATCTACGGTCGGAATGTCGTCAATGCCTTTACAGACTGCATCTACATACATCATTGAGCCTCCGGTCAGCAGTATGGTGTTATGCTTTGTAAACAAGTCTTCCAGCAGCTTCATTACTTCCGCTTCGTATTGGGCGGCACTGTAATAGTCTGTCAGCTTCAGGGTACCGACGAAGTGATGCTGTACCCGTTGCAGCTGCTCCGGTGTAGGGGCAGCCGTGCCTATCTTTAAATCTGCATAGAGTTGTCTCGAATCGGCCGAGACGATACAAGTATGGAAATGTTCTGCCAATCGGAGGCTTAATTCTGTTTTGCCTACTCCGGTGGGGCCGATAAGTACGATTAGGGTGTGCATGCGGGTATAAAATTTAGGCGCGAACCATAACAATCCGCGCCTTTCTGAAGGGGAATAATGTCTGTTAAATATATCTCTTCTTCGAAGGAGTTCCCGGCTTCGTCCAAACCGCCGAAACCCTCTTTGTCGAAATCTTCCATATCGAAGTCTTGGTCGCCGTAAAAGTTTTCGTCCAAGTCCAGGGAGCCGCCGGCAGCTGCCATTTCTTCAAAGTCAACGGTCTGCTTGGGAGCTTCACCCGCTTTCTTGGTGCATTTGGCGCCTTTCATTTCTTTTCCGGTAATGATTTCAGAAAGCTCGATGAAGAAGCAGCGTTCAGTCATATAATCGAATACATAGAGAAGTTTCTGCTTCTCGTCTTCAACCAGTTCGCTCAGCTGGGTCTCTTTCATCACCCAACTGTCTATTTCCGGATTGTCGTCCATTTCTTCCAGCGTAATTTCCTTTTCATTTTCCCAGTCATCATCGCAAATGAAGAAAGAAGTCATCTGGTCGTTGGTGTAGCCTGCCGACTTTAGAATCGCCTCATGGAAGTCATAAAAGGTAGCTTCCGGGTCTATCTGTATTTCTCTGACAAAATCGTCCACCTCATCAGAGATGATTGTAAATCTGTAGATCATGATGATTTATAATTTATGATTTCTGACTTCTGATTTTGTGTAAATCATACGTTTTTCATTTTCCTGCGGGGATAATGCCGCGGGCTGATTCACGTATAAAGTTTACGATATAGCTTATTTCCGGTGTCATTTCCATTTCATCCTCGATTTTCTTCAAGGCATCCGTATTGTTCAGGCCGCCTTGATAGATGATGCGATAGGCATCATGGATTTTCTCGATGGTCTCGTTGGAGAAGCCGCGTCGGCGTAACCCTACCACATTGATTCCCGCATAGCAGATAGGCTCGCGTCCGGCAATGATGTACGGCGGGATGTCCTTGCTGAAACGGCAGCCGCCCTGTATCATGCCGTAACCACCTACATGGCAGAATTGGTGCATCAGTACATTGGCGCTGATGATGGAATAATCGTCGATGACAATTTCACCCGCCATTTTTGTAGAGTTGCCAATGATACAGCCGTTGCCTATTAGGGCATCATGCGCCACGTGTACACTTTCCATCAAGAGATTGTTGTTGCCGACAATGGTTCTGCCTTTGGCAGCTGTACCGCGGTTGACAGTTACGTTTTCACGTATGATATTGTTGTCTCCGATTTCAGCAGTGCTTTCCTCCCCTCTGAACTTTAAATCCTGGGGAATGGCACCGATAACGGCTCCCGGGAAAATGGTGTTTCCATTGCCGATGCGTGCACCGTACAGAATGTTGGCGTTTGCCATAATCTTGTTGTTATCACCGATTACCACATTCTTGTCAATGAAAACAAAAGGAGCAATTTCTACGTTTTCTCCGATTTTAGCTTCGGGATGAATATACGCTAAGGGACTTATCATATTATTTACGATTTAGCTATTTACAATTTACGATTGAGATTACTTGCGATTTACTGTATATACGATTTTACCCGAAGGTGATAATTCTTATGGGTAATATGAATCGTAAATCGTAAATCTTCTAATCGTAAATCTATTTATTTGTTCTTAACTATTTGTGCCATAAACTCTGCTTCGCAGACCACCTTTTCGCCTACGAACACATAACCTTTCATGGTGGAGATGCCGCGGCGTATGGGGGCCATCAGCTCTACACGGAAGATGAGCGTGTCTCCCGGTACCACTTTCTGGCGGAATTTCACACCGTCAATCTTCATGAAGTAGGTGGAGTAACGTTCCGGTTCATCCACCGAATTCAGTACAAGCAAACCTCCCGTCTGTGCCATTGCCTCTATCTGCAATACACCGGGCATTACGGGTTCCTGCGGGAAGTGTCCCTGGAAGAAAGGTTCGTTGGAAGTTACGTTCTTGACACCTACAATGTAGTTGGCACCTATTTCTATGACTTTGTCCACCAATTGCATCGGGTAACGGTGAGGCAGAAGTTCGCGGATGCGGTTTACATCCATAATCGGTTCGCGGTTGCAGTCGTAGGTAGGAGCCTGTATTTCGTGCAGGCGGATATCCTTGCGCATCTGGCGAGCGAACTTATTGTTGATGGTGTGTCCCGGGCGGGTAGCGATGATACGGCCCTTGATGGGCTTGCCTATCAAAGCCAGGTCACCGATGACGTCGAGCAACTTGTGGCGGGCGCATTCATTGGGCCACACCAAAGGTTTGTGGTTGATATATCCCAATTGTTTGGCGTCCATGTGAGGAACACCCATCACATCGGCCAGCTTGTCATAGTTCTCCTGGGACATTTCGCGTTCGTAAATAACAATCGCATTGTCAAGGTCGCCGCCCTTGATAAGACCGGCTTGCAGCAACGGCTCAATTTCGCGTACAAACACGAAAGTACGGCTTGCGGCGATTTCATCCTTGAACTTCGTCATGTCTTCCAGCGTTGCAAACTGGTTGGGGAGGATGTTGGAGTCGTATGATACCAATACATTCAAGCTGAAGTTCTCGTCCGGCAATACGATGATGGAAGAGCCGGTTGTTTCGTCACGGAATTCAATTTTGGACTTGATGATATAGAAATCTTTTACGGCATTTTGTTCTACAGTGCCTACGCGCTCTATTTCGTTGACATAATATTGGGCGCTTCCGTCCAGAATGGGAAATTCCGGTCCGTTTACCTGTATCAGGCAGTTATCGATACCCAATGCATAGAGGGCTGCCATACCATGCTCCACTGTGCTTACCTTTACTCCGTTTTTGGAGATTACAGTTCCACGGGTAGTTTCGGATACGTTGTCTGCAACGGCATCGAAGGTTGGCTGTCCTTCCAGGTCGATACGTTGGATTTTGTATCCATGGTTATCCGGAGCAGGATTGAAAGTAACGGTTAGGTCAAGTCCCGTATGAAGACCTTTTCCACTAAGCGAAAAGCTATCTTTCAGAGTCTTTTGTTTTAACATTGGTTACTTATTTAATTGTTGTTTAAGTTCATTCAATTCTTTGCGGAGCTGGCGTAGCTCCACTTGCATTTCCGGCAAACTTCTTTGTACGATGGATGCCTTGAAATATTGTTTCAGCTCCATAGGAGGGGTGCCGATAAGCTGGCTGCCGTCTTTTATGCTACTGGGAACACCAGACTGTGCGCCAAGGTTTACTTTATTGCCAATATGAATATGGCCTGCAATGCCTACCTGACCGCCGAACATGCACCATTCTCCTATCTTGGTAGAACCTGCTATACCTACTTGCGCCGCCATTACGGTGAGGGAGCCTATTTCATCGTTGTGTGCCACCTGGATTAAATTATCCAGTTTCACGCCGCTATGTACGATGGTAGCTCCCATAGTAGCACGGTCCACACACGTGTTGGCACCGATTTCCACATGGTCTTCCAGAATGGTAATGCCTATTTGCGGGATTTTTTCATAACCCTCGGAAGTGGGGGCGAAGCCGAAACCGTCTGCACCGATAACGCAACCGGAGTGCAGGATACAGTGGTTTCCTACCCGGCAATCGTGGTAGATGGTTGAATTGGCGTAAATAATACAGTCATTGCCTACTTTGGCACCGCTGCCAATCGTGACGTGCGGATGAATGACCGTATTGTCTCCCACCTCTGCATGCTCGTCAATGCAGGCAAAAGGCGCAATGTAAACATCCTTGCCAATTTTAGCTGTTTCGGCAACAAATGCCAGAGAGTCAATTCCCACTCGCTTTGGTTTACTTTGCTCATAAAGATTTAGCAATTTAGCAAGACTTTCATACGCATTGTCCACTTTAATCAAGGTAGCTTTCACTTCTTGTTCCGGAACAAAGTCCTTATTTACCAGAACAATGCTTGATTGGGTTTCGTATATGTAGGGGGTATATTTGGGGTTGGATAGGAAGGAGATGGCTCCCGGTATTCCCTCTTCGATTTTCGCAAAGGTGTGAACGGTAGCATTCTCGTCTCCAACAATTTCTCCTTGGATAAATGTTGCAATTTGTTTAGCAGAGAACTCCATGTCTTATTCTTGTTAGATGGTTTCAAAACGCAAATAACGGACTTTTTTTTTATATTTCCTTGTCCTGAGGTGAATATTTTATACTTATCTATGCAAACGTTGGTAGCATAAGTAGTATTTTTTTACTTTCTTGGACAGAAGAGAGATATTGAGCATATCCGATGCTTCGGCAATATTCTTGATGCTGCCGTCGTTGTAGAGGATGTCAATACTGTCATCTGCCTCGTCGTACATATTCTTCTCGATGCTGGGGGTAGAGATGAAATATCTCGCTTCGGAGAGAGGGATGTTCAGTTGTTCACTGATTTGCAAAGTTAGTGCTTTTTTCCGTTCCTCACTAATAGGTTCGGTAGAAATCTCAACTTTGAAGATGTTTCGGTTAATCATGCCGGCGCTCAAGGTGGACAAAACCTTGTCCGAATGGCGGCTCCATACCTTGAGGGCAGTCCAGATGTCATTATCGTCCAACTGAATGAAATTCTCCAAACATTCGGGATTGTTGTAGAATGCCTCCCGGCTGATGTCGTTGTATAGAAAGAATTTCAAGGCGGGTGAGGCAAAGAGGTCTATGCCGCGGCTTGCCAGTTCCTTGGCGCGGAGCAGGGCGCTAATCAGCATTTTCTCGTAGGCAACGGAGGTCTTATGCAGGTTGTCGTGCCAGTACATCAGGCGTCGGGCTGTGAGGTAGTTCTCAATAGAATAGTTGCCTTTGGACTCTACTACCAGGTGGTCATCCTTTACATCCAGCATCTTGATGATGCGGGCGGAGCCAATGTTGCCTTCGGTCACTCCGGTATAGAAGCTGTCGCGGCGCAGGTAGTCCAGGCGGTCCATATCCAGTTGCCCGCTTACCAGTTGGTGCAGGAAGCGCTTGGGGTATTAATCCTTGAAAATTTGAATGGCGAGTGTCAACTGTCCGTTCATTTCCTTGTTGATACGTTCCATCAGCATCAAGGAGATGTCTTCGTGGGAGACGCCCTGTACGATAGTATTTTCCAGTACGTGGGAGAAGGGGCCGTGGCCGATGTCGTGCATCAGGATAGCGGCTTCCACAGCTTCGGCTTCGCTGTCGAAGATAAAGTTTCCTTTGGTGGCAAGTTGCTGGATGGCCTCACTCATCAGGTAGAAGGCTCCCAAAGAGTGTTGGAGCCGTGTATGCTGCGCACCAGGATATACGACAGAGGACATCCCCAGTTGCTTGATACGGTTTAGACGTTGCAAAAGAGGATGTCGTACAACATCGTACAACAACCCCTTTGGTATGTTGATGAACCCGAAGACAGGGTCGTTGATAATCTTTCTTTCGAACATTAAGCGTTAGCCGTTAATCACTTTTTTCAACTCTTCCGCCATCTGTGCCTGCACTTCTTGGGCTGCTTTTCGGCTGGCGGCGGCGAAGTTCTCTGTCTTGTCCACGTAGATGATGCCACGGCTGGAGTTGACAATCAGTCCGCAAGTGTTGTTCATGCCATACTTGCAGACTTCTTCCAGGGAGCCGCCTTGTGCGCCTACGCCGGGAACCAATAGAAAGTGTTCGGGAACAATCTTGCGGATATCTTCGAAGGCGCGGCCTTGTGTGGCGCCTACTACGTACATCATCTGTTCGTCACTGGCCCACTCCTGGGATTTGCGGAGCACTTTTTCGAAGAGGCGTTCGCCGTTGGTGTCTTCCGTCAGCTGGAAGTCGTGCGATCCTTTGTTGCTGGTCAACGCAAGCAGGATTACCCATTTGCCTTCGTACGTAAGGAACGGGGTCACACTGTCTTCGCCCATGTAGGGAGCTACGGTTACGGAATCTATATCCAGCTCTTCGAAGAAGGTGCGGGCATACATGGCAGAGGTGTTCCCGATGTCACCGCGTTTGGCGTCGGCAATGATGAATTGGTCGGGATAGTTCTGCTTGATGTAATTTACGGTTTTCTCGAAAGCTATCCAGCCTTTCACGCCCATACTCTCATAAAATGCCAGATTGGGCTTGTAGGCGATGCAGAGGTCGGCAGTAGCGTCGATGATAGCTTTGTTGAAAGCGAATATAGGGTCTTCCTCTTTCAGAAGATGTTCGGGTATTTTCTTGATGTCGGTGTCAAGACCTACGCAAAGAAATGACTTCTTGCGCTTGATGTTCTCGAATAATTGCTGTTTGTTCATATTATTTTTTAGTTACGGGCTACAAGCTACGAGCTACGAGAGATAGCGTGTGGGCTGGCAGCTGGTTGTTTTTTTAGTTATGAGTTACGAGCTACTTGTCACTTGTTTCTTGTAACTATCTTACAGCTCGCTCTCTTTCAGCCTTTCTGCATTTTCCGCCACAATCAGGTGGTCGATGCAGTCTTGGATGTCTCCGTCCATAAAGGCGGCGAGATTATAAATGGTGTAGTTGATGCGGTGGTCGGTGATGCGTCCTTGCGGATAGTTGTAGGTGCGTATCTTGGCAGAGCGGTCGCCAGTACTGACCATCGTCTTACGCTTGGAGGCGATATCGTCGATGTACTTCTGGTGTTCCTTGTCGTAGATGAAGGTACGTAGGCGCGAGAGGGCGCGTTCCTTGTTCTTGGGCTGGTCGCGCGTCTCGGTACATTCGATGAGGATTTCTTCGACTATGCCTGTGTTGGGATTCTTCCAGTTGTAGCGCAGGCGCACGCCGGATTCCACCTTGTTCACGTTCTGACCGCCGGCACCACCGCTTCGGAAGGTGTCCCACTTGATTTCACCTTCGTTGATAACTACGTCGAACTCTTCGGCTTCGGGAAGCACGGCTACACTGGCGGCTGAGGTGTGTACCCGTCCTTGCGTTTCTGTGGCCGGTACGCGCTGCACGCGGTGCACGCCCGATTCATATTTCAGTGTGCCGTATACATTGTCGCCCGTCACGGAGCAGACAATTTCCTTGAAACCGCCGGCTGCACCTTCGTTGGCGCTGGATATCTCCATTTTCCATCCCTTGGATTCGCAATACTTGGTGTACATGCGGAAGAGGTCGCCGGCAAAGATTGCCGCTTCGTCACCACCCGTGCCGCCACGAATTTCGAGGATGGCATTACGGCCATCCTGCGGGTCGGCGGGGACGAGCAGCAGCTTTATCTGCTCTTCCAGTTCCGGTTGGCGGTTTTGGCAGGCATCCAGCTCTTCGCGTGCCATTTCGCGCATCTCCTGGTCTGTTTCGTTGGCGATGATTTCTTTGGCTTCTTCTATGCCACGCAGTACTTGCATGTACTCTTTGCGGGCATTCATCAGGTCGCCCAGTTCTTTATATTCTTTGGTGAGCTTGACGTAACGCTTCTGGTCCGCAATCACTGCCGGGTCTGTAATCAAGGTCGACACTTCTTCGAAGCGGGCGACAAGCCCTTCCAGCTTTTCGAGTATGGTATTGTTGTCTGCCATATATTTAATACTTGAACTCTCCGAATTCACTCTTGATAATCAGTTCTTTCTTGTCGCTTTCTTCCACGCGGCCTACAATCTGTGCATCGATGTTGAAACTCTTCGAAATAGCAATCACCTCTTCTGCATGTTCGGGAGAGAGGTACACTTCCAGGCGATGTCCCATATTGAACACCTTGTACATTTCGCTCCAGTCCGTATCGCTCTGCTCCTTGATGGTCTTGAACAACGGTGGAACGGGGAAGAGATTGTCTTTGATGACACGGCAGTTGTCTCCCACAAAGTGCAGTACCTTGGTTTGTGCGCCGCCCGAGCAGTGTACCATACCGTGGATTTGGGGACGGAGCGCATCGAGCAGTTTCTTTACTACCGGTGCGTAGGTGCGGGTAGGGGAAAGTACCAGCTTTCCTGCATCCAGCGGACTGTCTTCGACACTGTCTGTCAGTTTTAGCTTGCCACTGTATACCAGTTCTTCGGGTACAGCCTTGTCATAGCTTTCAGGGTATTTCTCTGCCAGGTATTTGGAGAATACATCGTGGCGTGCGCTGGTCAGTCCGTTACTGCCCATACCGCCATTGTATTCTTTCTCATAAGTAGCCTTTCCGTAAGATGCCAGACCAACAATCACATCGCCCGGACGGATATTGGCATTGTCTATAACATCTGAGCGCTTCATGCGGCAGGTCACTGTCGAGACTAAGATACTGGTTCGAACAAGATCGCCCACGACCGCTGTTTCGACCCCGGTGGCATAAACGCCTACGCCCATCTCGCGGAGTTCGGCAAGTAGTTCGTCCGTACCGTTGATGATGGCTGAAATTACTTCGCCGGGGATGAGAAGTTTATTACGTCCGATGGTAGAGGATACCAGAATATTGTCTACCGCACCCACACAAAGCAGGTCGTCGATGTTCATAATCAGTGCATCTTGTGCAATGCCTTTCCACACACCCAGGTCGCCGGTTTCCCTCCAGTACATATAGGCAAGACTGGACTTGGTGCCTGCTCCATCGGCATGCATAATGTTGCAATACTCCGGGTCCCCGCCCAACATGTAGGGGATAATTTTGCAGAAAGCCTGCGGGAAAATACCTTTGTCGATATTCTTGATGGCGTTGTGCACATCTTCCTTTGATGCGCTGACGCCTCGCATCATGTATCGTTGATTACTCATGAGATAATAGGTTTGTTCAATTGAATGTGCAAAGATACATCTAATCTTCTACAACACAAAGCGAGGCACAAAGTTTCTCGCCTTTGTGCCTCGCTATAGAGTTGTGTATTTATCAGAATTGTACCTGGGGAGCTTGTTCCGTTCCTTCTGCCGCTTCGAAATAAGCTCGTTTCTCAAAACCGAAGAGACCGGCAAGGATATTCTTGGGGAAACGGCGAATGGCTGTATTGAAGTTCTTGGCTGCATTGTTGAAGTTGGTACGTGCTACGTTGATACGGTTTTCCGTACCTTCCAGCTGTGCCTGCAGTTCCAGGAAATTCTGATTTGCTTTCAAGTCCGGATAGTTTTCTGTGATGGCAAGCAATTTACCGAGGGCAGAAGTCACCGCACCTTGTGCTTTCTGATATTCAGCCAGCTTTTCCGGAGTAAGGTCTGCAGCATCCACTTTGATTTGAGTGGCTTTGCTGCGGGCTTCTACTACACCTTCCAGTGTTTCCTTCTCGTGCGTGGCATATCCTTTCACGGTATTCACCAAGTTCGGAATCAGGTCGGCACGGCGTTGGTATTGGGTTTCTACGTTCGACCATTGTCCGCTGACATTTTCGTCCATGGTTACGAGTCCGTTATAGCCGGTTACACCCCAAATGGCGAGAAGAGCTATAACAACGATAATGATAATGGTTGATTTCTTCATACTTTTCATTTTTAGGCCTCACCTCCGATTCCTCTCCGATAGAGAGAGGGGAGGAGGGGAAGGCAGTTATTAATCATTTAATTATATTCTATGTAAACGTTTTATTTTCTTCCAGTATCCTCGAAGGTGTGTCAAAACGGTTGATGGCGCACAGATGACACATCCTCGGCGTTAGAACCGGGAACCGGCTCCACCGCCACCTCCCATACCGCCTCCGAAGCTACCACCGCTGAAGCCTCCTCCGCCATTTCCGCCGAAGAGACCTCCACCACCGAAGATGACCGGACCACCTCCGCCTCCTCCCCGGTAGTTTTCATCGTATGACTGCTGGCGGCGCACTACTTTATGTCCGCAATTGCGGCAGGTGTAGGTCACATCTTCCGTTTTCACTCCATTGCGGCGTGAGATGAGTATGCTGCTGCTACGTTGCAATTTATGTTGTCCGCAGTTGGTGCATTTGTTGGCAGCGCGTTGGGCAAGGATGCCTATAATAGATGCCACTGCGAGGAAACCGATAAGTCCCAGTAGGATACCTCCTACGGAGAGGTCATCCTCCTCTTCCGTGTCATTCACCATAGTGCCGTCAAGACGTGAACAGACCGCCTTTACACCCGCGACCATTCCGGCATCCCAATTACCGTCTTTCAGATAGGGAATCATATATTTGGTCTGTATGCGTTGGCAGATGGCG
>ENA-ORHU01000113-ORHU01000113.1-human-gut-metagenome-genome-assembly--contig:-NODE-113-length-21289-cov-7.14434_pt1 | contig 21289 bp, 16 predicted proteins | sample MGYA00243022_ERZ508730 | MGnify/ENA primary metagenome ERZ508730 (study PRJEB26277, sample SAMN04329827) | human gut metagenome | biome: human-associated habitat | host: Homo sapiens | place: USA...
ATTGAAGCCTCCGGACTTGAAGAAGTTCCGGAGGCTTTTTTTGTATCCACGTGTGAAATATGACCTCTACTATTGCTCATCTCCCAATTATGGATTACTTTTGCCCATAACCTAAAAATAATACGTCAATGGATACATTATTACCATTTGCATTACTATGCTTTACCTCTTTTTTCACATTAACCAACCCGTTGGGAACCATGCCTGTATTTTTGACTATGACTAAAGGAATGGATGATGAAGAACGGCGTCATATTGTGAAACGCGCTACTATCATTTCCTTTATTACACTTCTGGCTTTTACTTTCTCCGGGCAATTTTTATTCAAATTTTTTGGAATATCGACCAATGGCTTTCGTATTGCTGCCGGTTTTATTATTTTGAAGATTGGATATGATATGTTACAGGCACGTTTTACTAATACTAAGTTGAAAGACGAAGAAATTAAAACGTATGCCAATGATATTTCAATTACCCCATTATCTATTCCTATGCTTTGCGGTCCCGGTGCTATAGCTAACGGAATAATGTTAATGGATGATGCCAATACTTGGACTATGAAGGGGGTATTGATTGGGATGATTGGTTTGATTTATTTTATCACTTATCTTATATTGCGGGCGTCTACTCGGTTGGTTTCTATTCTTGGCGAAACTGGAAATAATGTAATGATGCGTTTGATGGGACTTATTTTGATGGTAATAGCTGTGGAATGTTTCGTTAGCGGACTTCGTCCGATATTAATTGATATTATCCAATCAAGTAGGGTTTAACCAACGAAAGAATGTGCTGAAAGTAGAATATGATTATTTAATTCACTTTGAGCACATTCTTTGTATCTGGGTGCTGGTTATTAGTCAAATTCAACTAATATACGGAATACTTTTCCGGGGGCTTTCGCCCACTCTTCCATAGCTTGTAGTGCGGTTTCGGGTTTGGCTACTTTGCTGATTAATTCATCCTTTGGACAAGTACCTTGCTCCATATAGCGGATAACTGCCCTGAAATCTGCGGGTAGTGCATTACGAGAACCTCGGATATCAAGCTCTTTCTGTACAAAATATTTAGTCTGAAAAGACACCTCTGATTTTGCATAACCTATGCATACGACCCTTCCGGTAAATCCAACTTCATTGACTGCCATGACATAGGTTGCAGGGCTGCCGACAGCTTCGATGACCACATCAGGACCAAATCCTTCTGTAATCTTTGTCAAGCGTTCGTGTACATTCTCTGTCATGGAGTTGATGGTGTGGTGAGCGCCTACCCGTTTGGCTAGTTCCAATTTTTCATCGTCCAAATCTACGGCAATAACGGTAGCTCCACGAAGAGTTGAACGTACAATAGCACCCATACCGATCATTCCGCAGCCAATAATCATAACTGTATCGATGTCTGTAACTTGCGCTCGTGAAACTGCATGGAAACCTACACTCATTGGTTCGATTAGTGCACAATCACGAGGAGAAATATGGCTTGCCGGGATTATTTTGTTCCAAGGCAGTGCGATATATTCACACATGGCACCATTACGCTGTACTCCCAGGGTTTCGTTATGTTCGCAGGCATTTACTCTGCCGTTACGGCATGAAGCACATTTTCCGCAATTGGTATAAGGATTGACTGTGACGCTCATACACGGTTTTAATGATTCTGGTACATCCTTGCCTATGGCTTCAATAATAGCTCCTACTTCGTGTCCCGGAATGACAGGTAGTTTTACCATTGGATTACGTCCTAAAAATGTATTCAGGTCCGAGCCGCAAAAGCCTACATATTTAATTTTTACAAGAACTTCTCCCGGTTTAAGAGCGGGTTTCTCAATGTCTACTACCTTCATCTCGGAAGGAGCAGTAATTTGAATTGCTTTCATCTTCTGTTTATTTTTATAAGTTTTTAATCAATTACTTTGTATCCTTTCCAACCATAGTAGGCACAAAACAGGAAACAAATCATAGGAATAGCATAAGCTATATAATAAATGTGTTCGTTCAGATGCATCACATAAGCAGTGAGTTGGGGCAAGCAAGCATTTCCAACGATGGCCATAACTAGAAATGCCGAGCCGCTTTTTGTGTTGCTGCCTAAATCAGTCAAAGCAAGCGAGAACTGAGTGGGATACATGATAGACATGAAAAAAGAAATGCCCAGCATGGCATAAAGACCTGTCCAACCACCAAAACAAACCACAACAATACATAGCAAGACATTAATCAGCGCATATACCAAGAGCATGTCTTGTGGACGGAATTTTACCATGAGTAGTGTGCCTGTCCATCTTCCTGCCAAAAAAGCCAGCATATAAAGACCGAAAAAGGTGGTGGCTGTATTTTCAGGTAGTTCTGCATAGGTACAACAGTAGACTAGAAATAAACTGTTAATGGCTGTCTGACCACCATTGTAGAAGAATTGTGCAATGACTCCCCAACGAAGGTGAGAACGTTTTAAGACTCCGAAATCAATTAATTTTTCTCCTTTATATTCTACTCCTTCCATCGTATTTCCTTCTTTGATTTTAGGTAATTTGGAGAAGATAAAGATGATGGCAATAACAATGAGTAACATAGCTAGCAGCAGATAAGGAAGTTTCATGGCGTCTGTTTCTGTTTGAATGTACCCTTCCCAGCCACCGGGAAAAGAAGCGGGCAGGGTGTTGCGGGTATAGTGGTTGCCACTCAGAATCAGTTTGCTGAGAAACATGGCGGCTATAAAAGCTCCCAGCCCATTGAATGATTGTGCTAGATTCAATCGACGGGGCGCACTTTCTGGATCTCCCAAAGCGGTTACATAAGGATTGGCTGCTGTTTCTAAAAAACACATTCCAGTGGCAATGATGAAGAATATACATAGATATGCCCAATATTCTTTCAGCATAGCAGCGGGGAAGAACAGTAACCCACCACATGCTGCCAGTAATAACCCGAAAATAATTCCCGATTTGTAGCTGTATTTTTTCATGAACATAGCGATGGGAATGGGACAGATGAAATAGGCAAGCCAGTAGGCTGTTTCTGTGAATGATGCTTCGAAAGCGTTTAACTCACAGGTTTTCATCAGCTGTCTTATCATAGTAGGTAGTAGATTGCTGCTGATAGCCCATAGGAAAAACAGGCAGAATATGAGCATCAATGGTACATAATAGGTCTTATTTTTCATGGTATGGATTAATAAGTGTCAGTTGATTATTCTGACATGTTTTTAATGTAAGGAAGAGATATGAGATTTTTGAAACCATAAAATCTTTCGGCGTTTTTACCTAAAAAAAGTGCTTTCTCTTCTTGTGTCATTTCAGTCGTTTTAAGGATGAAATCGTAAGACATCTTGTAAGTAATGGCCGTAATGGTCCGCGGGTAATCCGATCCCCACATCAGTTTGTCCATACCGACCAAATCTGCTGCTTCTTTGATAGCCTTCACCGCTCCTGCAAACGGGTAGAATTCACTGTTTAACATCCATGTAATGCATCCTTACTCTTTCATGACATGTGTTTGCCGTTCCAGTTTTATTTTTTCCAGCCAATTAGTAGTTGTAACCATACCGAAATGTCCGATAGCGATTTTTAGTTGCGGACATTCCTGGATAATTTCTTTCATCTCCTGCACTTGCGTGTTTCCATCAGCCAGATCAATGGAAAGGATAATGTTTTTATCTTCCATGTAATGGAACATTTCCATCATTTCGTCACAGTTCAGCATGACTCTTCCTTCTTTTAGAAAAAGGCGGTGTGCTGGGATTTTTATTGCTTTGAAACCAGAACTTATTAATTCCTTGGCCTGTTGCAGATAACCGGGTTTACGAAATTCGCACATACCGCATACAAAGAAACGGTCCGGGTATTTATGGGCCACTTTTGCGAGGTATTCATTTTGGATGCCATCAATAAATTCCTGAGTGACTACGGCAGCCGATACTTGTGCATAGTCCATGTTCGAGAGAAAAACCTCGGCACTATTCCGCCCGTCAATCATAAAGGGCGGAACCATCTGACGTTCTTCTCCCATAAATAACGAACGTCCGTTGGTTAAAGTACGGATAGGCAATCCGTTGACTTCCGTATTTTGCCGTAACCAAAGATGGGAATGTGCATCTATTATGTTAAAATCCATCATTATTCTCCTTTGTATTATGAATTAGCCCAACTGACACGCATTTGTTTTCCGATAATTTCTTGTACTTCCTTTACAAGGTTCCAATCGATGGGTTCTTCAGCGTATGTTATATTTTTCAATACATTATCTGGATTGGCCGAACTGAACAAAGTGGTGGCGATACGTGGATTGCTGACAGAATATTGAATAGCCAGTTTCTCTATAGGATAATTTTTGGACAGGCAATGTTGAACAGCTTTCCGACAGGCTTCTACCAGTGATTGGGGGGCCGGATGCCATGCAGGAACCCCACGTTGGGAGAGCAAGCCCATTGAAAGGGGGGAGGCATTGATGATGCCGATATTCTTTGATTCAAAATAATCCAGATAATCAGTCAGTTTCTCGTCATTCAGACAATAATGGCAGAAGTTAAGTACGCTTTCTACTGTTCCTGGTTCCGAGTGATCAATGACCCATTTTAAGTTTTCTAATTGCAAATCTGTGATACCTACATGTCCCACAATACCTTTCTTTTTAAGTTCTACCAGTGCAGGTAATGTTTCGTTGACTATCTGATTCATGTCTGAAAACTCTACATCGTGTACATTAATCAGATCGATATATTCAATGTGGAGTCTTTCCAAGCTTTCATAAACGCTTTCCGTTGCACGTTTTCCGGAATAATCCCATGTGTTGATTCCATCTTTTCCATAGCGTCCCACTTTGGTAGAGAGATAATATTTGTCACGTGGGATTTCTTTCAATGCTTTGCCTAATACGGTTTCGGCCTTGTAGTGCCCGTAGTAGGGAGATACATCAATAAAATTCATTCCATTCTCTACTGCTGTGTAAACAGCTTTGATACCCTCTGCTTCGCGGATATCATGAAAAACTCCTCCTAATGAAGATGCGCCGAAACTAAGATTGGAAACCCGCATACCGGTTTTCCCGATTTCATTGTAATTCATAGTTCTATTTATTTTTAGATTTATTTCCGGAATCAAAAATAGAGGAATAACCTTTAGGTATGTGGTGGAAGAGGTTGAAAAAAGTACGTAAACCTTTGCGTAAAAATAATAAGACGGTTACTTTTTATATAGTTCTCTATATTGCTGAGGAGTAACGCCTGTGATTTTTTTGAATAAGCGGTTGAAATAAGAATGGTCTTCATAAGCAAGGAGATAAGCTATGTTTTTTACAGGAATATCCTCTGTAATCAGAATTAATTGGGCTTTCTCTATTTTTTTCTGATTAATATATTGCAGCGGTGTGTTACCGACTTCTTTTTTGAAAAGACGGATAAAATGATCTTTTGAGAGGCATGAGATTGCTGCCAATGAGTCTATATCTACTGTTTTATAGATATTTTTTCGGATGTGGGACAAGACTTTTTGGATACGGTTATCGTTGACTTCCACTTTAGGTTTGGCGTCTTTTAAAAAGCGGGCAATAAGTTGATATACTATACCTCTGGATTCGACTTTGTCACAGAAGGTACGCTGTTTATTTTTAATGATGTTTCTGATTAATGTGGGGTTGTTGTCATAGCTTGTCGGGTCGGATTGAGGAAGCTGCATGGTAGGATTTATTTCACATAACCTTTTAATAAGTGGTAATTCCAGGTTGTCCGCAGGTATTTCTATCGGGAAATTCCAATCTTCCAGAATGCCGGATTCTGATTGATGGTCTTCATATATATGGAGATAATAATGAGTGAAATGAGAATTGCACTGATAACTATGGGTAGTGAATGATGGCACCAGATATAGATGATGTGGTTTTAGTTCCTGTATTCCGTCGGGAAATATTATTTGGGCAGTTCCTTCCATTATATAATAGAGTCTGGTAAAAGGGCTGCTTACGTTTTTCCAGTTCCAGTCTGCATTGTGAATGGCTAGTCCTACATTTAATATAAGTAAATGTAATTGGTCGATTGATTGTGTCATATTCCTTAAGGTATTAGAATGAAAGATTCAGTTTCGTACAAAGTAAGCAAAAGTATATATATAATCCAATGGGAAATCGATATTTTCATATCAAATCACCTGTTTTGGTATTCGTTTTTGAATTATCTCAGGTAAAAGTCGATATTGTCCTACATAATGGCGCATTTGGATAATATAAATTGGTTTCAACTCTGTATATTTGCACTATTGATAATTGAAAAATATATAAAGCAATTATACTATGAAAGCAAAACATTTTCTTTTGGCTTCGGCTTTGTTGCTTTGGGCGGGAGTTTTGGAGGCTCAGACTTACCAGGTACCTGTTTCAGAGAAAAATGAAAAAATGCAGGAAGGAGAGTTCGAACCTACTTGGGAATCATTGCAGAACTATAAAGTTCCTGAATGGTTTAGAAATGCCAAATTTGGTATTTGGGCACATTGGGGACCGCAATGTGTGGAAGGGTCCGGCGACTGGATGGCGCGTTCTCTCTATTTGGAAGGTTCGCACGAGTATAAGCACCATGTGGAACATTATGGCCATCCCTCTGAAGTGGGCTTCAAGGATATATTGCCTTTGTTTAAAGCCGAGAAATGGGATCCGGACAAATTGGTTTCCTTTTATAAGAAGATTGGTGCCCAGTATTTCTTCGCTTTAGGTAATCACCATGATAATTATGATTTATGGGATAGCCAATATCAGGAATGGAATTCCGTGAATATAGGTCCTAAGAAGGATATATTGGCGGGCTGGGCTGAAGCTGCAAAGAAAAACGGTCTTCCATTTGGTATCAGTTTTCATGCGGATCATGCGTGGAGCTGGTATGAACCGGCTCAACGATACGACCGTCATGGCGAGAAGGCAGGTGTACCCTATGATGGATGTTTGACTAAAGAAGATGGTAAGGGTAAGTGGTGGGAAGGCTACGATCCTCAAAAACTTTATGCACAGAATCACCCGTTATGCGCTGAAAGTAGGGCTGACGGTATGATTCACCGTCAATGGGCATGGGGAAATGGTGTTTGTATTCCTACTCAAGAATATGTGACAAACTTTTATGATCGTACAATTGATGCAATAAACCGTTATAATCCTGATTTGATTTATTTTGATGTGACTGGTGTACCGTTTTATCCTATCAGTGATGCGGGTTTGAAGATTGCCGCACATTTTTATAATCACAACATGGTTGCTCGTAAGGGGGATTTCAGTGCTGTTATGTTTGGTAAAATTCTTACCGATGAGCAACGTAAAGCTTTGGTATGGGATGTGGAAAGGGGATCTCCCAATAGTATTTATGAAGAGCCATGGCAGACTTGTTCTTGTTTAGGCGGTTGGCATTATGATACCAGATTGGCGGAGAACGGTTGGTATAAGAGTGCTTCCGATGTAGTGAAACTATTAGTGGATGTGATCAGTAAGAACGGGAATTTGTTGCTTAGTGTTCCTCTTCGGGCTGACGGAACTTTTGATGAAAAGGAAGAAGCCATTTTAAATGAATTTGGTGACTGGATGAGTATGAATAAAGAGGCTATTTATGATACACGTCCGTGGAAAGTCTTCGGAGAAGGTCCGATAGCCAATGCTGATATCAAGATTAATGCTCAAGGTTTCAATGAAGGTGCTTACACTAAAGCTACTGCATCTGAAATCCGTTTTACTCAAACCAAGAAATATCTCTATGCTACAGTCCTTGCATGGCCGGAAGAAAAGCAAGTTGTCATTCAATCGCTGGCAACGGGAAGTGAGTTGTACCCTGATAAAATTACTAAAATTGAGTTGTTAGGTTATGGAAAGGTATTTTTTACTCGTACAGCGCAAGGAGTTGTTATTGATATGCCTGATGTACAGTTGAATAAGATTGCTCCCGTATTTAAGATAAAGAAGTGAATATAGCATAAAGTAGGTTTATTTATCGGCTTTTTTAGGTCGGTAAGCCCTTGTTATGTCTTGAAAATTAACCCAATAATCAATAGAATAATGAAAAACAGATTAGAATGTATGCAGTCAATAAGATTCTTGGCGGTCTTGTTGATGTGTTGCCTGAGCTATACTACTTGGGCACAGACACAGAGTAATGTCAATGGTTTGGTTACTGATTTTTCCGGTGAGCCGTTAATTGGGGTCAGTATCTTGGTTAAAGGTACTTCCAATGGAACTGTTACTGATTTGGATGGCAAATTTTCTCTGTCTGCTGAAATGGGAAACATGCTCCAGATAAGTTATGTAGGTTATATTTCGCAAGAAGTAAAGGTTGAAAGTGACAAGTTACTTCGTATTATAATGGAAGAAGATACAAAAAAGTTGGAAGAAGTAGTTGTGATTGGATATGGAACACAGAAAAAGGTGAATTTAACGGGAGCCGTAGCTGCTGTTTCAGCTGAAGACTTGGCTAGTAAACCTGTTATGAGTACTGCTCAAGCACTGGCAGGTTTGGCTCCAGGTTTAAGTGTATTGCAAACTTCAGGTCGTCCCGGACAAGGAGCAACTGTTAAAATTCGTGGAACTGGTACATTTTCAAAAGCTGGAACAGATCCATTGGTCTTGATTGATGGTATATCAGGTAACTTTGATGATGTAGATCCTAATTATATTCAGAGCATTTCTTTTTTGAAAGATGCAGCTTCTGCTTCTATTTATGGTAATCGTGCTGCTAATGGGGTTATCTTGATTGAAACAAAGAAGGGTGCACAAGGTAAAACGACTATTACATATAGTAATTCTTTTGGTTGGCAACAGCCTACGGAATTGCCTGATTTTTTACCATCATGGGAATATGCGGAATATTATAATATGGCTATGCGGAATATGGGTAAGCAGGAAGCTTATTTACCTGAACAGATTCAAAAGTATAGAGATGGATCTGATCCGGATAATTATCCAAATGTAAATCACTTAAAATGGCTGTTGGAATCCGGTTCTGGTTTTCAACACCAACATAATCTTAGCATACAAGGAGGAAATGCTACGACGAGTTATAATTTATCAGTAGGTTATAGAAATCAGGAAGGAATGACGGCAAAAACGTCTAATGAAAGAATGACTGCACTGTTTACTATGAAAAGTGAAATCGCCAAAGGGCTGATGCTTAATTTGAATATTAATGCTTATAATAATAAATATAATGCTCCTAATGGCGAACCACAAAGTATTGATGGAATGATAGGATATGCTGTTCGTCAGGGACCTATTTATGCCGGGCAAAAGTCGGATGGAAGTTTTGGATATCAGGATAATTATAGTCCGGAAGCGTGGTTGGCGAGTGAATCTTTTGTGCAGAATGTGAGTAGAAATATAAGTGCTTCCGGACAATTGACATGGAATACTCCTGTAGACGGACTTTCTTTTATAGGCAAAGTAGGGATGAATTACTGGACTAAATATGATAAAGCCTACCGGGCTGATACTTATTTTGATGATAGTAAGACAGTGGGACCCGCTACTTTAAATGTATGGACTGCAAATAATACGTATACTACTTTTGAAGCATTAGCTACTTATGAAAAACAAATTAAAAATCATACCTTTAAGTTATTGGCGGGTACTTCTGTGGAACAATCTAATAATAAAGGTTTGGAAGGTTATAGAAATACGTTTCCTAATAATTATTTGTATGAATTAGGTTCTGGAGATAAATCAACAGCTACTAATGATAGTTCATTGGAAGAATATGCGTTGCTTTCTTTTTTCGGGCGTATAAATTATGCATGGAAAGATCGTTATTTATTAGAGGTTAATTTGCGCTATGATGGATCGTCACGTTTTGCGGACGGTCATCGTTGGGGACTTTTCCCGTCAGTTTCTGCAGGGTGGAGAATCTCTGAGGAGGACTTTTGGAAGAATGCGGCAGTTTCAGCTGTAGTTGATAATTTGAAATTGCGTGCTTCCTATGGTGTACTTGGTAATCAAAATATAGGTGTTTATCCTTACCAACAGATTTATGAACTTGGACATGATTATCCTTTTGGAAATCCGGTAACTCTTCAGTCTGGGGCTTACATGAAAACCTATAATAATCCGGAAATTACTTGGGAAAAGACGGCTATAACGGATATTGGTTTAGATTTTAGTTTATTGAATGGACGTTTTAGTGGAACATTGGATTATTTTTATAAATATACTTCGGACATTTTAGCACCAGTTGAGGTGTCTAGTATTATGGGACGTGAAGTCGGACAATCTAATGTTGGAGCTGTTTCGAACGAAGGAATTGAAATAAATCTGACTTATAACGGACAAATAGGACGTGATTTCCGGTTTAGTATTTCTCCTAATTTTACATGGGTAAAAAATGCAGTTGAGAAATTGGCGAACGGAGCTACCGAAGAAATTAATAATAACAGAATTGTAGGGCAACCGATAGGTATTATATATGGATATGAAACTGATGGACTGTTTGTAGACCAAGCGGAAATAGATGCGGCTCCTGAGCAATTGGTAAGTAAGTCAGGATTGAAACCTGGTTATGTGAAATACAAAGATATTAGTGGTCCTGACGGGGTTCCCGATGGTAAGGTGGATGCGCAATATGATCGTACCGTATTGGGAAGTACTACCCCGAAGTTTTATTATGGTTTGAATCTTTCCACTTCTTATAAAGGTTTTGATTTTTCAGCTTTGTTACAAGGGTTAGGAGGTCATAAGCGTTTGATAGGATCTTATATGGCTTATGCATTCTACAACGGTGGACAGATACAGAGATGGCAGGCTGAATCTTGTTGGAAGGAAGAAAATCCTGATAAATGGGCTGAATACCCTCGATTGGAAACTTTGAATATGAACGACACTAATCTTCAAACTTCTGATTATTGGGTCCGTAATGCTAGTTTCTTACGAGTAAAGAATATACAAATAGGATATACATTCCCCAAAGCATGGACTAAAAAAATAGGTTTGGAAAATGTGCGTGTTTATGTAAGCGGACAAAATCTGTTTTCTTTCAATAGTTTCTATAAAGGTTGGGATCCGGAAAATGAGATAGGAACAGGGGATTCTCCCTCTTATTATCCGGTCAATAGTATTTATTCATTCGGATTTAATTTCAAGTTCTAAGTAAATCATTCAATTAAGAATCATTATGAAAAATATATATAATACATTAGGAATGACAAAGGCTTGTTTATGTGCTTTGGCTATATCACTAGTAACAACTGGTTGCTCGGATTTATTAGATAAGGAGCCACCTTCAGCAATTTCTGATGGTAGTTTTTGGACTGGTGAAGGGGATGCCATGTTGGCATTGACAGGATGTTATCGTTTCCAGACTGGTTGGTCGCATGATGATTTTGCTACGCCACAAGGGTTGCTTTATTTGGATTTTGCAGGTGGAAATGGAACAGAAAAGGAAAATTTTTCTACTTTAATGGCTAGTTCCAATACGGTGGCTACTAATGGCAATTTACGTTGGTATTGGGGAAATGCATATACGCAAATAGCTAAGTACAACACTTTTCTAGAGAATATTACGGATTGTCCGATGGAAGAATCTAAAAAAGAACAGTGGTCTGCCGAAGTGAAGTGTTTACGAGCTTATTTCTTTTTAAATTTGGCATTTTATTATAAGGATGTTCCTATGCCTTTGAAAACTCTGTCGGTGGACGAAGCGAATTCTATTTCTCAAACACCTCAGGCTGAAGTCTATTCGCAAGTGGAGAAGGACTTGAAGACTGCTATAGACTTGTTGCCTGTCCAATATTCCTCAGAGGAATATGGCCGGTTTACTAGGGGGGCAGCTAAGGTACTTTTAAGTCGTCTTTACTTAGCGCAAGAGAGATGGGTAGATGCTGCTACTGTTTTACGTAGTGTGATTGATTCGGGAATATATGAATTGGATCGTCGTAATGGAGAGGACAGCTATGAGAAACTTTTTCAAATAGGAGGTGAATATAGCCCTGAGATAATATTTTGTATTATGGGGATAAAGGATCTATATACTAATTCACGTTATCAATATTTATATCCTGAAGCTGCTTATGGAGGGTGGCATCAGTTCTCACCATATAACGAATTAGTGAAAGAATATTTTTGTGCAGACGGCAAGGATATTAAGACTTCTGAGGTTTATGATGAGAATGATCCTTATGTTAATCGGGATTTGCGTTTGTATGCTTCTATTTTTTTACCTCCTTTGGGAAGTTATGAGGGAACTAAGTATAATGATATAATTTATGATTGCTTTAAGGGGGCTAATACTGCAGATAGCTATAATAAGTTTGCCTTATTTAATGGATATTGTCCGAAGAAAGGTTGTGATCCGTCTATAACTAATAATTTAGGTTCTACTCCCACTTATACTCCTATAATGCGTTATGCTGAGGTCTTATTAAGCTATTTGGAAGCGGTAAATGAATCGCAGCCGAATGCAGTAGACCAGAACTTATTAGATCTGACTATTAATGATATACGTGATCGTGTGAAATTGGTTGGAATAAAAAAGACAGACGTAGCAACACAGGAACTTGTTCGTGAAGCGGTTCGTAAAGAAAGACGTGTGGAACTGGCATTCGAGGGGCTTCGATATTATGACGTGTTACGTTGGGGCATTGCCGAGAAAGAACTTAATCATACTTTTACCGGAGTAAAATTGTCGGATGATCCGCAAGCTCGTAATTATAGAGGAAGTGGTGTTACGGCTTCTCCTGTAGATGAAGATATGTATTATCAGTTTGAAAAACGTACATGGTCTGCACATAACCGATATTTTCCTATTCCTCAAAATGATTTGAATGTGAATAAAAATCTGAAACAGAATGAAGGGTATAATTAAGCAGGCATAAGTTTAAGATAAGATGAAAGAAAATGGATATGAAATGAAAAGATATGACTACCCGGTAAAAAGATATTGCCAGACAATGGATTTGAAGGATGATCCGGAGATGATAGCGAAGTATCGGGAGTGTCATAGTAAGGCGAAGTCATGGCAGGAGATCAGAGAGGGGATCCGTTCAGTTGGTATTTTAGAAATGGAAATATATATATGCGGTAATCGATTGTTCATGATTGTCGAAACTCCTATTGATTTTGATTGGGAATCTGCTATGGCTAAACTCGCGACTTTACCTCGACAGCAAGAATGGGAAGACTTTGTATCGATATTCCAACAGTGTAGGAAAGGGGAACTTGCTAAAGAAAAATGGAGTATGATGGAGCGTATGTTCTATCTATATGAATAATTTGAAAAGAGAGGGAACTGATGAAGTATTCTCTTTTTCCTCAAAATATAATAGAAGGCATATTGAATAATTTAGTGATTAAAAGATTGTACAATGGCGTGGGATAGAAAAAGAAATGCTTGTTTTATCAATACCCATTGCTTATCATCGGAAAGCCAATAAGTTGATAAAAGTGGGTGATTGGTAGTGTTATCAATACTGAAATTTTTGAGCCTTCGTTTCTTCAGGAATAGACAAAAACCCTCGAAATTATCTAATTTCGAGGGTTTTTGTCTGTTTCTATATGGAATGTTGTGCGCGTGATAGGACTCGAACCTACACGTCTCACGACACCAGATCCTAAGTCTGGCGCGGCTACCAATTACGCCACACGCGCGAATTGCTTTCGGTAAGCGGGTGCAAAGATAAGGAATATTTCTTAAGTACCAAAGATTTTTAGGAAATTATTCTTTGTGGTTATGTAAATATTCACGTGCAGCCTCAATAATTGTATCCACATTGCGTTGCATATCCTCTGAGGTCATATTGACTTTGATGTCCGGATCTATACCAAATTCCAGATGTTGCATATTCGCATCGTACATTGGACTGGCCGAGAAGCGGACAGACCAGCCATTGGGCAGTTCAGAAGAGAAGGGCAGACCAGAACCGCCACCTGTTTTGTCACCGATGATGGTTACTTTGGGTAGTATTTTCATTCTGTTCACAAAATCATTGGTGGCGCTGAAAGAGCGGCGGTTAGTCAGCACTACCGCTTGTTTTTGCCAGCGTACGCGATCTAGTGACGGTTCCAGCCAAACAGCTTTAGGAGTTGAGAAATCATTGTGTCCCGGTCCGGTTTTATGGGACATATAGCCTACCAACACTTTTTCATTCGTGAAACGTGCGGCTAATTTCTCGGCTGTGGTAAGGTTACCACCGGAATTGTTTCGCACATCAATAATCAATCCATCGCAAATAGCCAGCTTGTTTAGAATCTCGTCCAGATTTCCTTCGCCGATACCTGATTGGAAACTGCCACAATAAATATAGGCTATGTTATCCTCGAATACCTGATACTTCATGCCTGAGAATTGGGCATAGTCCTTACCTAGATAGACACGTTGGATGCTGTCGCTGAAATTGGCCGGATAGCTGTCAAACCATTCACGATATTGGGAGTACTCCAGTTTGGAAGACAGATTTACGTGTCCGTCACGCAACTCGTTCAGCATATCTGCCAGAACTTCGAATAACTGTTCATTATTCATGCCTTTTGATATTCTCTGTTTGTACTGGCTATATATTTCATTCCAGTCCAATCCGTATTCCTGCTTTTTATAGTCAAGGAAACAATACTGGCGGTCGATAGTCTGCCATAACGCTTCGAAGTTGCCTTCGGGGGAGTTGTCGTATTCGTCCTCCGTGATGCACGAAGTAAATAATACAACAGACAATAACAGACTGATAAAAAAATAACTATTTCTTTTCATTCTCTATATTAATAAGGGCTGACCCGGCTGGGCATCGCCACTTTGTTCTTACCTTTTAATAAATAGAAGTTTTTCACGAAACCTATCATAAAGGCGTGTGACCATATATGACTTTTCAGATTATTGACTTTCGCCTGCTGGATATCACATAGGTATCCGAAACGCATATTGACTGACCGGATAGGAAAATCCAATGTAACCAATTGCCGCAAGGAAGGTTGGTTATGCAGGGAAGTGAACAGCACATTCTTGCCGCCATTCTTTAAACTGAATATCTCATAATAAGATTGTCCGTATTCCGGGGAAAACATAACCCCCATGACAGGCAAATTGGCTTGATAACGGGCTATCAGCGGATAGTTACCGATATGGAACCGATAGATGACCATACCCGATGCCGCCAGATTGACATATGCTTTGGCTTGGGCAGGATTATTAGAATTTCGCATGTTATAGATGAATCCGCCGTTCAAGTCCAGCATGGGACCCGCCAGTATCTTCAAGTTTTCTGTCAGCCGGAACTGGTAATGCAGTGCATAATTCCAATTGACCATACCTGACATTTCGTTACTTGTTTCTGCTTTATTCTCAGTCAGGGACAGATTGGCTTGGAACAGACTTTGAACAGATACGTTGCCATTCATCAGTTTGGTCATGCGCATACTTTCACGCAGGATACGAATTTCGGGTCCGGTATATTCCATCGGTGAAAGATAGGTGTCCAATATATTTGTAAAACCGACACCGTAAAGAGTAGCCCTCATAACGTAGCGGTTTGCTCGTAAGCTGTCTTCCTGAGCCTGTGAAGGCAGACCAAGAAACAGGGACAGTAATAATAGGAGAATTTTTTTCATTTCTTAAAACAGTTTCATCTGGCCGGTAATTTCATCAATGATATCTGTTTCACTCTTACCATGATCCGGATCTTCAATTTCAGCAGCTTCTTCATTTTTATCAGTCCCCTCTTCCGCACCGTCCTCTTCTTTGGGAGGTTCGGGAAAACGTAAAGGCTCCAGCTCGTTTATTTGTTCAATGTTGTAAGTACTGATTCGTTTTCCTTTCGCTTTGAAACTCTTAATTCCGATGAATTCGTCCACATCTATTTCCAATGGATCACGGAAACTATCATGTCCTCCGAATATGACTTGTATGCGTGGATAAACCACACAAGTAAGCAATATAGAACGGCTTTCCTTGTTCTCGCCCAAATAATTGAGACGGCGTGAAGTGGATTCAAAAGTGAATCGTTTCAGATAAGGATATCCCTGATCGGCATCAAATAAAGCGGCAGACCATACCTTGTTGGCGTCGAACTTCTCAATGATGCGGATTCCCGGATCATAATGATTATTCAAATCGAAGTTACTAGTATAGAATTCTCCATTTTCATGGACTATTAAAATCAATTCGTCACTTTGGAATTCTCCCAGATATTCACCGCGTCCGTCATAGTTCAAGCGGAGCACATCCCGGTCAAACCATACTTTTCTTCCACCCAAAGTAGAGCCGCCACGTTGTTTTAAGGCTATTTTATGTACTTCGTATTTAGACAGGATATTGCCCATGGACTGGCGTCCCTTGATATTGATGTCACTGAAATCTTTTTCATATATGATTTTTTTGATACGTGGATTCGGTTTTAAGGTAATCTTGATAACCTCTGCTTCTCCATTAGGATTGGCTGTAAAGTAAACAATACGTGAGCCGGGTGTACCTTGCGTTACATCATATTCACGGTCACGGGTGATGGAGGTAATGTTGAACCGTTTGATATAGTGAAACCCTTCTTTTCCATCACGATAAACCACATTGTATATGGTACGTTTGTCGTTTTTCTTGAAGATATTGACATAGAGAACATTCTTGCCGACAAACATTTTGTCTGTTACGCGAACTACTTTATATTTGCCGTCTTTATAGAAGATAATCACATCGTCTATGTCTGAACAGTTGGCTATAAATTCATCTTTTTTCAAGGTGGTGCCGATAAAGCCTTCTTCGCGGTTGATATAGAGTTTTTCGTTAGCTTCCACTACCTTCGCCGCCTCAATGGTATCGAAGTTACGCAACTCTGTACGGCGGGGGTATTGTTTGCCATATTTATCTTTCAACATCTGATACCAGTCAATGGTATATTCTACGATATGTGCCAGATGATTGTTTATTTCTTCAATCTGTTCCTTGATACGGGCTATGTTTTCATCTGCTTTATCCTTGTTGAACTTCAGAATTCGGGCCATCTTGATATCCAATAACTTCAGAATATCCTCTTTGGTCACTTCACGGATAAATTGCGAATAGAAAGGAGTCAGCCGTTCATCAATGAACTCGCAGGCGGCGTCTGTATTTTCGGATTGCTCGAACTTTACTTCCTTATAAATCCGTTCTTCGATAAAGATTTTTTCCAATGATGCGAAATGAAGGTTTTCAAGCAATTCTCCTTTGTGTATTTCCAACTCTTGACGAAGCAGGGACAACGTGTTGTCTGTGGCTTTTTTAAGGACGGCACTGACAGTAAGGAAGTGGGGCTTCTTTTCATCAATAACGCAACAATTGGGGGATATGCTTACTTCACAATCAGTAAATGCATAGAGCGCGTCCAAGGTTTTGTCCGAGGATACTCCCGGAGCAAGGTGCACTAGGATTTCCACTTTTTCAGAAGTAAGATCTTCTACTTTCCGAATCTTGATTTTTCCCTTTTCACTGGCTTTGACAATAGAGTCGCATACCCCCGGGACAGTCTTTCCGAAAGGCACTTCGGCTATGGACAATGTTTTGTTGTCTATTTTATTGATTTTAGCACGTACCTTCACCATTCCTCCGCGTTCTCCATCGTTGTAGCGGGATACATCAATAGAGCCTCCTGTCTGGAAATCGGGATAGAGTTTGAATTCCTCACCACGCAAATAGGCAATGGAGGCATCACACAGTTCGTTAAAATTGTGTGGTAGGATTTTGGAAGAAAGGCCCACAGCAATACCTTCTACTCCCTGAGCGAGCAAGAGCGGGAATTTGACAGGTAGGGTGATCGGCTCTTTGTTTCGTCCGTCGTATGACGCTTGCCATTCGGTGGTTTTGGGATTGAAAACCACGTCCAATGCAAATTTGGATAGACGTGCTTCGATATAACGGGGGGCAGCGGCACCATCTCCTGTCAGTATGTTACCCCAGTTTCCCTGACAGTCTATCAACAGATCCTTTTGGCCTAGCTGTACCAACGCGTCGCCTATGGAAGCATCGCCGTGCGGATGAAACTGCATGGTATGTCCTACAATATTTGCTACTTTGTTATATCGGCCGTCATCCAATCTTTTCATAGAGTGGAGGATACGTCTTTGGACAGGTTTCAAACCGTCATTGATGTGCGGTACGGCACGTTCCAATATTACGTAAGAGGCATAGTCCAAAAACCAGTTCTGATACATTCCACTCAGCTGGTGCTTCACCCCTGTGTTTTTGGTATCGGTAGGTTTATAGTCCGAGTGTCCGTTCTCCGGTGTGGGGATATTTTCTTCGTTTTGTTCCTCTTTATCAATAAAATCGTCGCTCATATATATTTAAATTCCTTAATGTTCTGATGATATGCACGCAAAAATACGACTTTTATTGAAAAAAATCATTTACTTTGCATATTATTTCGCCCTTATTAAAGGTTGAAAACAGGAAAAAACAACAAAAGTGTAAGAATAAACAGATAAGAAAATGGCACAAGAAGATGTTTTTAAGAAATTAGTATCGCACTGTAAAGAGTATGGTTTTGTATTTCCGTCCAGTGATATATATGACGGACTAGGCGCTGTATACGATTACGGTCAGATGGGAGTGGAGTTGAAGAATAATATCAAGCAATATTGGTGGCAGAGTATGGTGCTGCTGCACGAGAACATCGTAGGAATTGATTCTGCTATTTTTATGCATCCTACTATTTGGAAGGCTTCCGGACATGTGGACGCGTTCAATGATCCTCTGATTGACAACCGCGATTCTAAAAAACGTTATCGTGCCGATGTGCTGATTGAAGACCAGCTTGCCAAATATGACGAGAAGATAAACAAAGAAGTGGCCAAGGCTGCCAAGAGATTCGGGGATGCTTTTGATGAGGCTCAGTTTCGTAGCACCAACGGTCGTGTTCTGGAGCATCAGGCCAAGCGTGACGCTTTACATGAACGATTCTCAAAAGCTTTGAACGACAATGATTTGGATGAACTTCGTCAGATTATCATTGATGAAGAGATTGTTTGTCCTATTTCGGGAACCAAGAACTGGACTGAAGTACGTCAGTTCAATTTGATGTTCTCCACCGAAATGGGTTCTACTGCCGATGGTGCCATGAAGATTTATCTTCGTCCGGAAACAGCGCAGGGTATTTTTGTCAATTACCTGAATGTACAGAAAACCGGCCGTATGAAGATTCCTTTCGGTATCGCTCAGATTGGTAAAGCTTTCCGTAACGAGATTGTAGCCCGCCAATTCATTTTCCGTATGCGTGAGTTTGAACAGATGGAGATGCAATTCTTCGTAAAACCTGGTACTGAGCTGGAGTGGTTCCCCAAATGGAAAGAAATTCGTTTGAAATGGCATAAAGCATTAGGTTTCGGTGATGATCATTACCGTTTCCATGACCACGACAAACTGGCACATTATGCCAACGCAGCTACAGACATCGAATTCCTGATGCCGTTTGGATTCAAGGAAGTGGAAGGTATTCACAGCCGTACGAACTTTGACTTGAGCCAGCACGAGAAGTTCAGTGGCAAGAGTATCAAGTATTTCGATCCGGAATTGAACGAAAGCTATACTCCGTATGTTATTGAAACATCTATCGGTGTGGACCGTATGTTCCTTAGCATTATGAGTGCTGCTTATACAGAAGAAACATTGGAAAGTGGTGAAACTCGTGTCGTGCTGAAATTGCCTGCTGCTCTGGCTCCGGTGAAACTGGCCGTGATGCCGTTGGTGAAGAAAGACGGCCTGCCCGAGAAGGCGCGTGAGATTATGAATGACTTGAAGTTCCATTTCCACTGCCAGTATGATGAGAAAGACAGCATCGGCAAGCGTTACCGTCGTCAGGATGCCATCGGTACTCCATATTGTATCACTGTAGACCACCAGACTTTGGAGGACAATTGCGTAACATTGCGTAATCGTGATACCATGCAGCAGGAGCGTGTGGCTATTTCGGAACTGAACAATATCATTGCCGATAAAGTAAGTATAACAAGTCTGCTGAAGACTTTGCAATAATAAACAGGAATTTATGAATAAAAGTATTCTTTGGCTGATTAGTCTGCTGTTTGTTGCTTCTCTGTCCATTGTTTCATGTAGTGAATCAGATGGAACAGAAGACCCGTATGCAAACTGGGAGGAACGTAATCAGAGATATATTGACTCCATCGCTACAGTGGCGGAAGCTAATCAAGGCAATGAGGTAGGACAATGGAAAATTATCAGATCGTATAAACTTCCTCCTTTGGGATTGAATGAGACAGGAAAGGTGAATGATAATGTTTACTGCAAGATTGTTAAGATTGGTGATGGTACTACAAGTCCGATTGCCACGGATACGGTAGCGGTGAATTATCGTGGTCAGTTTATTAATGGAACAGTCTTTGACCAAAGTTATCAAGGAGAACTTGATCCGGAAACAGCTACTCCAAAGACATTTGTTGCAGGTGGGGTGATTGCCGGATGGAGCACTGCCTTGATGAAAGGATATGGAGGTATGAAAGTAGGAGATCAATGGGAACTTTATATTCCTTATCAATTGGGATATGGAAAGGATGGATATAGTGATATTCCCGGATATTCCACATTGATATTTAATGTAAATTTGGTTGGCATATCCCCGTTGAAAGGTACGGAAAGAAGTGTTGATGATGTATTAGTTGCTGAATAAACAGCTATCATAAAAGATTAAAAGGAGTATTGCAGTTATTGTGATACTCTTTTTTTATGGATGATTTGAGCTATGGCAGTTGAATGAATCGGGTTTTATTTGACGATCTTGTTTTCTTATTTGTGGGACAAACCATTTTTTTGTTTGCTGAAATGTTTTTTGGGGTATGACTAACTGTTTTTCTTCATATGGTTAAGTGCTTTATATGCCCGCTTGCTACGTTCCATTATCTGTAAGGAATGGTTTAAAGGTCGGGGGATAAAAGGCTTATAAGGCTTATTATATCAAAAAGAAGTCTTGACGGGAACAAGGAGATTGTTTTATTTTATCGGGGACAGAATAAAAAAACTTCGTCCTTTGGGTATCCGAGGTGTTTTTTCTTTCAGCATAATGTTGTGGGGATAGTTTGACGGACGAATAACTGTAATAAACGATATAATCTTTATCTTGGTCAATTCATTAAATCAATGATTGGCGCAAAGATAAAGATTATAAAAAAAATTATTTCACAAATTATTTCACGTTTCCTACTTTGATCAAGTATTCGGCAATCTGAACAGCGTTCAATGCCGCACCTTTCTTAATCTGATCGCCTACGATCCAGAAAGTCAGTCCGTTTTCGTTTGCCAGATCTTTGCGGATGCGGCCCACGTAAACCGGATCTTTACCTGCCAGGAACAAAGGCATCGGATATTCTTTCTTTTCTTGTTTATCCAT
>ENA-ORHU01000123-ORHU01000123.1-human-gut-metagenome-genome-assembly--contig:-NODE-123-length-20542-cov-5.68922_pt1 | contig 20542 bp, 17 predicted proteins | sample MGYA00243022_ERZ508730 | MGnify/ENA primary metagenome ERZ508730 (study PRJEB26277, sample SAMN04329827) | human gut metagenome | biome: human-associated habitat | host: Homo sapiens | place: USA...
TGACTTTCTTAGAGTCCGGTTTTTTTTCCACTGTAATAATTGTAAAAGCAATGATCGGTTCTGCTTGAATAGGCTTCTCCGGTGATTATGCCAAATGAACTTTGATTTGAAGAACAATCCACATAACAGTTGATGACTGTTAAAGAATTTGCATTCCCTTTACCATATATTCCACCGGCACTGGCTCCGGTAGTATTGTTTTTTATAGTGTCATTAACAAAGAAACTATTTATTATTTTCCCGCTTGCTTCTCCTGCTGCTCCTCCGGCACTTTGCGATTCCAGGTGACAAGACACAACAGAACAGTTTACAATGGTTCCGGTTGAAAAAGCCGCTATACCACCGGAACGGGCATTGGATTTTACCGTTGATTTCTGAATTGAACAATTTATGATATGGCCTTTATTGTAACCTACCAGTATTCCGGCGTCCGACTTTCTTTGAGCATTGGGCTTTGCTCCCTTTATGCAAAGATTTTTAATCATAGCATTTTCTGATGTATGACCGAAGAGTCCGCTTTTTCCCGAACTGGTATTGGGAAGAGTGAGATTGCAGATGCTGAATCCTTGTCCGTCAAAGATGTCTTTATATTCTAATGTTTTACCGTCCATTCCTATAGGCTTCATCCGTTTACAATCCTCGTCCGTCAATTCAATATCATTCAGAAGCCTATAAGTGGTAACGCCGTCTTTGGTGATGCCGAAGTCGCTCAGCGATTTACCATTGTATTCTTTATTATTGATTAATAAACTGAATGCAATCAAATCTTCAGCAGAGGAAATGCCAATATTCGATTGTTCATCAAGAATCTTGATATTGCATGTATATTCGTAATTGCTTAAGAAATCTTGTGGGTTCAATTCTTTGACAAAGCTCGCATGATTGGTGATAATCTCGACCTTCAAACCGATATTCTCGCTCGGAGGAATGATAAATGAATAGCTTTCGGAAGCATCTCCGGGGGTGATGGTCGTATGGCTTTGTTCTGCATCAAGTTTCAGGTCTGCCGTGGCAGGAATAATCTTGTCGACAATGACAGGAGTTGTCAGTCTGATTTCTTTTATTTCTCCTTGTAATTCTTCACTGATGTGAAAGGTGAGGCGGGAAAAGAGATGCTTAAATTGAAAACCGATTCCCCGTCCGGCCTCGAATCTGTCTTTTATGTAGAGCACGTCTTCCAATCGTCCTTCCGGGTACAGGTCATCATACAGATTGTCCTTATAAGTGGGGTATAAGGCAACAATATCGGTCGTCCCCGATAAATCAGTCCATGCGATGGGTAAGTCGCTTTCCCACACATCTCCCGAATAGGTGAAAATTTGGTTCTCTAATTGCAGACTTCCGGTGGCATTCAGCACTGCCCGGCTGCCTGAAGGCAATGAAGTGGTGTTTGTCGGATTATTGATAAACCGGCAGCAGTTGCCTGTGATTATGCTTCTATCGCTTTGGATAAAATCAGTAAGGTTATCGGAACAGGCGCAGAAGACTGATGCCGATAACCCCAATAGTAAATGAGTGTATTTCAATTTGTTCGTTTGTTTAGGCTGATTGTTGTCATGCTTCCTCCGGGATAGAAAACTCCTTGTCGGCAAACAGTTCCATCAGTCCTGATATCTGTTTCAGACGTAATAGTTCGTCGGCATCCATTCCGATATATTTCTTAATCCATTCGTCGCTCATTCCGGCTTTAGTGAGCTCTGCCACAATGTCGACCATCAGTTCGACGCTATGAGTGCCGCGGGCACGGTTATGGCGAATGGTACTTGCCATTCGGTTAGATAAGTCTTTCTCAATAACCACCACCGGCAATAATCCTTTTTCGCGTTCGAATACCCGTTTGGAAGTCCTGAGAACGCAGTAACGGTGATAGCCGTCTACGAGTTCGTAAACATCTTCATCCGGGATATAATAACAAACACAAGGCATGGTGTATCCGTCTTCCCAAATACTAAGCTCGAGCAGCTTCATTTCGGGGGGCGCTACATGGTTGGGGTTATAACTGTTGGCACGTACTTTCTCTACCGGTACACGGCGTACATGATATACAGGACTCTCGTATTCTTTTTTCATCTCATGATATTTTTGTATTTTTGCATTACTTTATCTCTTCTCAGCTTTTCCTTTTTGGTCAGGGCAAATCCCATGTATTTGCAAACATGGTCATTCTTCAGGATACATATACACATACGTTTGTAAGTTGGAATTTCCTTGAATTCGGGTATATCTATGTCGTCCAGATAATCCATTTGTACAGGCAGTTTATCTGTCTTATAGTTGGTTGTTTTCTGTACATGCATATTGATGCCTAACTCATTTAATTTGCGTATGGTTTCCAAGCTGAGGCATCCTCCCCGATATTTCCAGAATTCTCTGCTTACCCTAGCTTTTCAAGATAGGCGTTTTTCATATCTTCGGGGAGTGTTTCCAGTAGAAAATACATATACTCTCTCCATGTATAGCCTTTGGGGAGTTTTATGCTTTGCCAGCCCATGGCACGGGTTCCTCCGTAGATGCCGGTGAAGTTTACGCCATTTACCCGGCCCAACATTCTTCCCCATGTATTGGGGTCGATGGCTTTGTAAAGTTTCAGGGTTTCCTGTGCTGTACTTAAAAAAGGGCTGGCAACGCGTTGCTTGTCCAAGGGGACTCCTGCCTTATAATATAGTTCATAGAGCTGATTGAAGGGCCATTTGAAGCGTGCATAAGCCACCCATATATCTTCGGTACGCCAATCATAAATGGGGTAAAGGTTGAAGAGGTCGTATCCTATTCTGCGTGACCATTTTAAATTATGATATGTGAACAGGCGATTGTTGCTGTAAATAGTCCTCCAGCGGTCGAGGCTTTCCTGTGTTCGGATACCTACGAGGCAGGCAGTGCGTACGGCATCCTTTTTTTTATGATACCATCTTCCGAATTCCACTTGAAAATTGTAATCCCACATTTCGTCGTTATAAAAAGGGAAGTCTTCCTTCTTATAGCAATTCTTCGGCATCGGACGCACCCAGTTGGCATGCATCTCTTCATCCCAGGGACGCCAGAACTGTTGGTACATGGATGCACAGGTAACGACTTTGAATGGTACGCATACATGATAGATTTCCAGAATATCCAAATTCTGCCTGAATGTTTCTTCCACATAATCCGTCGTCATTTTGTATTGTGCCTCATAGTCCATGTGGAAGACGCCTATTTTTCTATTCAGATTATGTTTACGGATATAATCAATGCATAGGTTGAGTAAGACCCCGCTATCCTTGCCTCCCGAAAAGGAGACATAAATATTATCAAATTCGTCAAAAATAAATTTAAGTCGCTTTTGTATCAGTTCGTAAACATTTTCGGTATTGGTTCCCTTTTTCTTCATTTTTTGTCGTGGTTGGTATATATCATTTTAATATAATTGGTCCATTGGTGTTCCGGCTCAAACCCCAATTTCTTGAATATGTCCAAGTGCTTGGATAATACAATCGCAGTTATATCTTTTTTTATATCAATTTGGCAAAAAAGGAGTTTCAGTAATTCTCCGTCGTCTTCTTTAAGATAGTAGTTATTAATAACAGAAGTGCTTTTTTTGTTTTCCACAGGCAGAAAGCCCATTACTTCTTCTTGATCGTTTACTGCAATATACCATTGATGATTTGCCGTAGTCTTGAATGGATAATTGTTATTAGCCTTCAGTACTTTCGGATTCATCACTAACGGACCGATTAATGGGTATAAATCAGTGTCCAGACCTTTCAGTTGTATTACTTTCATAGAATATCAATTTATGAGCTTTTCAAATTGGTACAAATTTATAAATAAACTTTGGAATTTTCAATAAAAAACGCTGCCATACCTTCACAGGCGGGCAGCGCAAGCTACAATACAAAATACAAATACAACTAAACGAGATATTTTTTTATGCTAATAGAATGCTTTATACAATTCCTTGAGCCATCATTGCGTGAGCTACTTTCATAAAGCCTGCAATGTTTGCTCCTTTCACATAGTTGATGTATCCGTCGGGTTCTGTTCCGTACTTCACGCATTGTTCATGGATGCCATACATAATCTGATGCAATTTATCATCCACTTCTTTTGCGCTCCAACTCATGTGCATTGCATTTTGACTCATTTCCAAACCTGATGTTGCTACGCCGCCTGCATTGACTGCCTTACCCGGTGCATAAAGCATCTTGTTTTCGATAAATGCGTCAATAGCTTCGGGAGTACAACCCATGTTTGATATTTCTCCAATGCAAAGAACGGAATTTTTTATTAAATTGCAAGCATCTTCGCCATTTAATTCATTTTGAGTTGCACAAGGCAGTGCAATATCTACTTTTACTTCCCATGGACGACGTCCTGCAACGAATTTGGCATTCGGATATTTTTCTGCATAAGGAGCTACGATGTCATTGCCTGACGCACGCAATTCCAGCATATAGTCTATTTTATCACCACTGATACCGTCCGGGTCATAAACATATCCGTCCGGACCGGAGATAGTCACCACTTTGGCTCCTAATTCGGTTGCCTTGGTTACAGCACCCCATGCCACGTTACCGAAACCGGAAACAGCTACGGTTTTACCATTAATGTCAATACCTTTATTCTTAAGCATTTGGTATACAAAATATAAGCCGCCGAATCCGGTTGCTTCGGGACGGATTAATGAACCGCCGAATTCCAAACCTTTGCCGGTAAATGTACCTGTAAATTCGCGGGTGAGCTTTTTGTACATACCAAACATGTAGCCGACTTCACGACCGCCTACACCGATATCTCCGGCCGGTACATCCATATCGGGACCTACATGACGCCATAATTCAAGCATGAATGCCTGGCAGAAGCGCATGATTTCGGCATCACTCTTACCACGAGGTGAGAAGTCGGAACCGCCTTTACCTCCGCCCATGGGCAATGTTGTCAATGCGTTTTTAAATGTTTGTTCGAATCCCAAGAATTTCAGTATGGAGAGATTGACCGATGCATGGAAACGAATGCCGCCTTTGTACGGACCGATGGCATTGTTGAACTGTACGCGGTAACCTAAGTTTACCTGTACCTTGCCTTTATCATCCACCCAAGGCACCTTAAATGTAAAGATACGGTCCGGTTCCACCAATCTTTCGATAAGTGATGCCTTTTCAAATTCCGGGTGTTGATTGTATATGTCTTGAATAGAAAGCAGCACCTCTTTAACTGCCTGCAAGTACTCTGATTCACCAGGGTGTTTAGCTTCAAGAGAAGCCATGATTTGATTGATATCCATAATAGTTTGCATTTAAGGTTTTGACAAAATGAAATTCATTTCTGATGCAAAGGTATGTTTTTATCCGACTTGGCAAAATATTTTTGCGGAAAAATTAGGGTTACTATAATAAAAAGTTAATAGGGGGCTTTCCTCCTTTATTTCCAAAAGTTCTTTTTTCTTGCAAATAAGTTGCATAAGACAATATTATTAACGTATTTTGCTATTACATTATCTGTGTAAATCTAAGAATTATGCTCAGCAAGTTAAAATTAAATCAATTGTATTTCAAGGATACTTCGTTCGTAAACCTTATGACTAAACGAATATTCAATGTCCTTTTGGTTGCTAATCCGTATGATGCTTTTATGTTGGAAGATGACGGACGAATCGATGAAAAGATATTTAATGAATACATGAACCTCAGCCTTCGTTATCCTCCTCGTTTTACACAGGTATCTACCGAAGAGGAGACTTGGAAGCAATTGGCGAATACTACATTCGATCTTGTCATCTGTATGCCGGGTACTGATAACAGTGATACGTTTGAGATTGCCCGCAGCATTAAAAACAAGTATTCCCATATTCCGTTGGTGGTGCTGACTCCGTTTTCTCATGGCATTACAGCACGTATGGAACACGAAGACTTGAGTATTTTTGAGTATGTGTTTTGTTGGTTGGGAAACACTGATTTGCTGGTGTCTATCATTAAATTGATAGAAGACAAGATGAATTTGGAGCATGATGTAAAAGAGGTCGGGGTACAGATGATTATGCTGGTGGAAGACTCTATCCGTTTTTATTCTTCCGTGTTACCTAATTTATATAAGTTTGTTTTGAAACAAAGTCAGGAATTTGCCACTGAAGCATTGAATGCCCACCAGCGCACACTTCGTATGAGGGGACGTCCCAAAATTGTTCTGACACGCACATACGAAGAGGCAATGGACTTATATAACAAATATGAGAAGAATGTATTGGGAATCATTACCGATGCACGCTATCCCCGCGGTGGGGTAGTAGACCCGATGGCAGGTATAAAGTTACTTGCCGAAATTCGTTCCCGTGATCCGTTCATCCCTTTAATTCTCCAATCATCGGAAGTTGATAATAAGGTATATGCCGGCAGATACGATGCAAGTTTTGTGGATAAGAACTCCAAAAAAATGAATATAGACTTGCGTGAAATCATTTCCGAGCATTTTGGCTTTGGGGATTTTATTTTCCGTAATCCCGATACTTTTGAAGAAGTGGCGCGTGTCCGCAACTTGAAAGAGTTACAGAATATCATCTTTTCCATTCCGAAGGAATCTTTGCTTTATCACATCAGCCGCAACCACGTCTCTCGTTGGCTCTACTCCCGTGCCATGTTTCCGCCTGCCGAGTTCCTGAAACAGATTACTTGGAAGTCTTTGCAGGACATAGATGCGCATCGCCGGATAATTTTCGAAGCGATTGTGAAGTATCGTAAGATGAAGAATCAAGGCGTGGTGGCGGTATTTCAGCGTGACCGTTTTGACCGTTATTCCAATTTTGCCCGTATCGGTGAAGGGTCTTTGGGAGGGAAAGGACGCGGACTTGCTTTTATAGACAATATGGTAAAGCGTCATATCGAATTCGATGAATTTGAAAATGCTACTGTCGTAATACCTAAAACGGTAGTGCTCTGTACCGATATTTTTGACGAATTCATGGATACCAACGGACTGTATCAGGTGGCTTTGAGTGATGCGGATGACGATACGATATTGAAAGCTTTTCTTCGTGCCAAGCTGCCCGACCGTTTGGTGGAGGACTTTTTTGCATTCTTTGATGTGGTGAAGTCTCCGATAGCCATCCGTTCTTCCAGTTTGTTGGAAGATTCCCATTATCAACCTTTTGCAGGTATTTACTCTACCTATATGATTCCCTATTTGGAAGATAAGTATGAGATGCTGCGTATGTTGAGCGATGCCATTAAAGGTGTTTATGCCTCGGTTTATTATAGAGACAGCAAAGCCTATATGCAGGCTACCAGCAATGTCATCGATCAGGAAAAGATGGCTGTAATTTTGCAGGAAGTGGTAGGAACACAATATGGCGACCGTTTCTATCCTTCCATCTCCGGGGTTGCACGTTCGCTCAATTATTATCCGATTGGCGACGAGACGGCGGAAGAAGGTACGGTAAGTCTGGCATTAGGCTTGGGCAAATACATTGTAGATGGAGGACTGACTTTGCGTATCTGTCCGTATCATCCGAATCAGGTGTTGCAAACCAGTGAGATGGAGATAGCACTTCGCGAAACCCAAACCCGGTTAAACGCACACGATTTGAAGAATACAGCTCATAATTTCTCTTTGGATGATGTCATAAATATATTGACGGAGCGTTGCACTTTATTGCGTCTACTTACGATCCATACGATAAGGTGAATCGTGACGGTATTTATCCGGGAGGCAGAAAACTGATTACTTTTGCCAACGTATTGCAGCACGATGTCTTTCCATTGCCTCGCATATTGCAATTGGCTCAAGAATATGGGCAGAGTGAGATGCGTCGTCCTGTCGAGATAGAGTTTGCCGTAACGCTGAATGCACAGAAGAAGACAGGTGTATTTTATCTGTTACAAATTCGTCCGATGGTAGATATCAAGGCTGTTTTGGATGAAGACTTGAACCTTATTAAGGATGAGAATGTTTTATTAAGGAGTAATAATTCATTGGGACATGGCATTATGGAGGATATTCATGATATAATCTATGTAAAAACAGAAGGTTATACAGCTTCAAACAATCCTACCATTGCGTATGAAATAGAGAAAATGAACCGCAAATTTCTGGATGAAGGCAAACATTATATATTGGTAGGACCGGGGCGGTGGGGAAGCAGTGATTCTTGGGTGGGGATTCCTGTGAAGTGGCCTCATATTTCGGCTGCCCGTATTATAGTGGAAGCCGGTTTGACCAATTATCGTGTAGATCCGAGCCAGGGAACTCATTTTTTCCAGAATCTGACTTCTTTTGGAGTGGGTTATTTCACAATTAATTCGTATATGAATGATGGTGTATATAATCAGGACATACTCAACGCACAACCGGCGGTGGAGGAAACTCAGTTTATCAGGCATGTCCGTTTTGATAACCCTTTGATAGTGAAGATGGACGGAAAGAAGAAACAGGGAGTGGTGATGTTGCCTGAATAGTGTTCCAAATAACACAAAATATGTTCTAAATATCGAAAAAGGTGGTCTGACGTTTAACTTTTTAGTATATTTGCACGATTTTTGAGTATAAATTTAATTAACTAGAAAATGAAAAAGAATCTCTTTTATTATTTGTTTGCTGTGATATGCACAATAGGATTATTTACCTCTTGTAGCGATGATGACGAAAAGGTGGTAAACCCTATTCCACAGACAACTTTTAACAGTGAGAATGGTTTGCAACTTACTTATAACGGTGCGCCTCTGTTGGGTAAAAAAGTAACTTTCACCCCTGATGCAACCGAAGCGACTTAAGCTACTTTACGTTTAGATGGAGAGTTTGACTTGGCCGGCATCTTGAAAGGACAACGCTCGAACATGACTTCTCCGACCGGTCCCGGTGTATTTCCGGGTAGTCCTGTGACTACTTTGTCTGTCGACTTGTCTATCAACGGAAATCAATGTACTTTTTCCGGTGTTTCAGAGACAGAGTATTGCACATTTTCTTATGCAGGTAAAGTAACTGCAGGCACAATGGATTTGTCCTTTACTGATGTTACTTTGAAAAATACAGCTTTGGCCGGTACTGTTTGGAAGCCTACTCCATTGGCAAATACTGAAGACGGCGGGATGGACGAACCGATTCATTTTGTTTGGAAATCCGGCACGAAGGCTGCTATTGAAATATTCGGTCATCCTTCAGAAATAGAGATAAACGATTTACTGCTCTTGGCGTTGCGCTTTCCTTTATTTGACGATGGAAGTGGAGACAGAGTCAGTGTGGAACAAATGTTGTGTTCTGTTTTAAAAGATGTGACATTAGGAGCAGATGGTAATATTGTTGCTACTTATATGGATGCTGCTAATGGCGGTACTGAATGGGTTACATCTCCTTCTAATATGGCTCAATATGTAGTGACCGGTGACAATCAATTGCTCTTGTTCCTCAATCCGCAGGCTATTATGGCGAATGTTGATAATGTTGAGAAATCTGTCAGAACGGTAGATGTAGGTGCTATCTTGCAACAAGCAATAGCTGAATTATATCCTATGTTGATTAACGGTGTACCTTTAACTTATACAAAAGAAGGTAACAGAATGAAGGTATTCTTAGGTACCGACCTATTATTGCCGTTAATGAAGAATATTGTAGCTCCGTTGTTTGAGGATGAAGAGTTCCTTAATATGGTTATTGAAGCGATGAAAAGCGATCCTCAGTTTGGTGGCATGGCGGGAATGATGGTTCCCACTTTGAAGTTATTGCCTGAAATCATCAAAAACACGACTCAATTGGAGATAGGTTTGGACTTAACTCAGGTAAAATAATCCACTACAAGAAAGGGAAAGCCAAAGCTGATTGAAAATTATTATAAACCTAAGTGTTAATTTAAAACGATGTAACAATGAAAAAGAGTGTTTTTTATTATTTGTTTGCTGTGATATGTACGGTATGTCTGTTTACAGCCTGTAGTGATGACGATGATGATGATAACAAAGTTTTGACTGTTGATAATATTGTAGGTACTTATCCCGGTGACTTGGATGTAACGCTTGCAGGAACGGAAGTAGCTAAAGATGTTGCTGCATCTATTGTTGTAACTAGAGTGGACGATAGTAAAGTGAAGGTTTCTTTATCCAACTTTACTATTCCCGGCGTATTGCCTGTTCCTATGACAATTGATGCGACATGCGATGTGGTTCCTTCGACAAACGAATTGAAGTTAAATGGTCAAACTACGATTGATATGAGTGCTCTTGGAATGGGAGAATTGGCTGTAGTTATTACAGGTGATGCTGATGGTAAAGAGCTTGATTTGGATATTGCAGTTGCTACAATGAAAGTCGTTGTTGATTTTGAAGGAAGAAAACAATAATTGTTCTTTCTGAAGAATATAATAATATAAAAGAAGGCATCCTATTTTCGGGATGCCTTTTTTGTGCTATGATGAATCTTTGGGAAAAAGAAGAAAGTCTTTTAGAAATGAAGCTTAGAATGCATATCCGAAGCCTACGTTTAAATAGACTGCATACATATCGAAAGTGATTGTTTTGAAGTCCTTGTTAAAGATATCATTCATTCCCCAATTCAGGTCAGCATATACTTTTAAATGCTTGAATGCTTTCCAGTCTACTCCTAATTGTGCTCCCCATTGAAAATTGCGTAAATCGGAAGAGAAATCATAAGAAGCAATTGCTCCGTTATTAAAGTTTACTTTTTCTCCTGTCGGATCATCTTTACGCAGATAACCTTCATATACGTGTCCGCTAAAATCACCGTCCATCAGATAAGAAAAATAAGCACCGGCTTTCAGATTTACACGCTGGTTCAATTTATAAGCAGCCAGAATAGGAATGGTGAGGTATGAGTTTTGTACCTTGGTGCGTACGCCTCCCGTCCAGTTGCCTTTTAAACGATTGCCATCTTCACCGATAATTTCCATACCATAGTTCTTTACTTCTGCTTTTGTACGCATACCTTTATTCTCCAGACGAAGTCCGGTAACGACCCCCCAACGCTTTTGTTCTCCCAACCATTTAGTCATATTACCTTCGATGGTAATCGAAAGGGTAGGGTTATAGCTTTTGATGTTGCGTATTTCTTCGGGAAAAGGCAAAGGTAATGTTCCGCCAATGTTGAAGCCGGCTTACTATTCAAACTCCCAACCGAGCGATGCAGCATATATCAAGGTCATTGTTCTGTATTCTAGAGCCCATGTGTGGACACTTACCAATGTGATAGCCAAAAGCAATATATATTTTTTCATATCGAGAATCTTTTAAGTTATTTGTACTCTATTTCCAAATCGTCAATAAGTAATGTGCTGCCGGGGGCACCTTTGAATTCGTCTCCGTTTTTGCTGGCGGACAGGATAATACTTATGTTGTATTGTCCTTTGGCCAGTTTTTCCAAGTCGATGGTTTTGCCAAAGCGTTCGTAGTCGAAAGGCAATTCAAAACGTTTCCATTCTTCAGTTTCCACGGCATCTGCTTGGTCTATTATTGCCAAAGCCACCATATTGGGGTGTTCGTAATTGTTTGTTGCAATATGTCCGTCTAAGGTTTGTACTTTATCATCTTTTTCATAAAATAAAGCATATATATTGAACACATCTTTACGGTCGGTATATTCCCCGTTTTCGTAAAATTTAGGTCCTGCTTTATACTTGTAATAGCCGGTCAGTTTGGTAGGTTGATAGTAAAATGTTGTCCCGAACTTGGTTGCTGCCAAAGCATCTCCTAATGCGTTGAGTAGTTCAAATTTCCCTATAAATAAATTACCTGCTGCAATAGGTTTCCCTACTTTATTACCTAAGTCTCCGGTAGTATGAGTCACCAGCTTCAGACAATTGCCGGAACGTCCTTCTGAGCTGATGGTAGTTGGGTACTCCTCGGGAGAGTTACCTCCTCCTGTCAGTGCGAATCCTTGGTTTCCACTGGCCCAGGTCAGGGTGGCATGTCCGGGCGCCTCTTCGTAGAAAACATAATAGTTACTTACTTTTTTTACTGTCTCAAAATGGAAAGAAGTCGGGATATTTGTTGTTGACGGATAATGAAGACTGATGGCATAAGTACGATGCCATTTTCCGTCTTCCGAAGTGGTGGTATAGCGCACTGGTTTTGTAAAGTTGTGCGTCGTTCCACTGGCCGGATTAATAGTTGCTCCCGGAGTCAGTTCAAAAGTTGGTGCCTGTGCGGTCAGGTCACTTCCATTGTTTACTTCTATGTAAATGGGATAGGCATTTAGGCTTTCATCGAATGGTAAGTTGTAGTCGATTTCCGTTCCTGAAAGAATATCGGCGGGCAATATACATTTTTCGATATCTGCTTCCGCATTAGGTGCTTCGTCCTTGATGCACGATGTACAAAGGAATATGCCTATGGTACAGGTTAGTAAGTCTTTCAATCTCATGAATTGGTAATTTTATAAGTTCTTTGATAATAAACATATATATAGTTTACAAAGTTAAGGCTTTTCCTGAAATTTTTCTGATTATTGCAATAAAATGAATTGGTCGTTTTTCTTTTTTATGGTATAGAAGCAAAAAAAGGTGCAAGAAATAAATTCCTGCACCCTCTCTGTATGTTATGACTAATATAAAGGCATGAGCTTTATTAGACGATGCCTTGAGCCATCATTGCTTTTGCTACCTTCATGAAACCGGCAATGTTTGCACCTTTTACATAGTTTACATATCCGTCTTCTTCCGTACCGTATTGTACACAAGCTGTATGGATATTCTTCATAATGCTTTTCAGCTTTTCGTCAACTTCTTCCGAACTCCAACCTAGCTTAATAGAGTTTTGAGTCATTTCGAGACCGGATACCGATACACCGCCTGCATTGGCAGCTTTACCCGGGGCATACAGAATTTTGGCTTCTTGAAATACACGGATAGCTTCGGGAGTAGAAGGCATATTTGCACCTTCGCTGACAGCCATAACACCGTTGGCGACTAGCTGGCGTGCTTCGTCACCGTTCAGTTCGTTCTGAGTGGCAGAAGGCAGCGCGATGTCTGCTTTCTCACCCCACGGACGGGCACCTGCTACATATTTACAACCATATTTTTCTGCATATTCGCGGATACGTCCACGATATAAGTTCTTCAGTTCCATGATGAAGTCCAACTTTTCACGGTCGATACCGTCCGGGTCGTAGATGTAACCGTCAGAGTCTGACATAGTGACTACTTTACCGCCTAGCTCAATTACTTTTTCTACGGTATATTGAGCTACGTTACCCGAACCCGATACCAGACAAGTTTTGCCTTTTAGGTCGGTTCCTTTGGTTTTCAGCATTTCCATCAGGAAATAGATGTTACCGTCAACCGTTGCTTCCGGGCGAATCAGTGAACCACCGAACTCGCGTCCTTTGCCGGTAAATGTTCCGGTGAATTCGTGAGACAACTTCTTATACATACCGAACATAAAACCTACTTCGCGTCCGCCTACACCGATATCACCGGCCGGTACATCGGTTTCGGGACCGATATGACGCCATAGCTCCAGCATGAAAGCTTGGCAGAAACGCATTACTTCTGCGTTGGATTTACCGCGTGGAGAGAAGTCTGAACCACCTTTACCGCCACCCATAGGCAGGGTAGTCAGTGAGTTTTTGAATGTCTGCTCAAAGGCAAGGAATTTTAGGATTCCCAAGTTTACAGAAGAGTGGAAACGAATACCGCCTTTATAGGGACCGATAGCGTTGTTGTGCTGTACGCGGTAGCCCATGTTGGTTCGGATGTTGCCTTTATCATCCATCCAAGTAACACGGAACTGATATACACGGTCGGGAATGCTAAGGCGCTCAATCAAGTTTACCTTATCAAATTCAGGGAGTTTGTTGTCTTCTTCTTCAATTGTACCGAGCGCTTCTTCTACTGCCTGATGATATTCAGGCTCATTAGGGAATCTTCTTTTTAATTCATCTAATACCTTAGCTGCATTCATAATCTATTTCTTTTATGGTTACTAATTAGTTTTTATTGCTTTATTGATGATGCAAAAATATAGATAAGAATTGGATTGTGCAACAAAATATAAATAAAATGCGATTAAAAATATCAGATTGTGCAAAATGTAAGCAAAAACATGAATAAAAGATTATTTCTCCCTATTCTTTAAAAACTTTAGTAAAGGAATAAAGACTAAAGTGCCCGAAATGATAATGGATAAGATTAGTGGTCCGTCTATTTGTTCGCTTCCGGTGAGGATGATATAGCAGATTGTTATCCATAGAAGGGCAAGGATTACGATTTGGGGGAGGGATAGTGGTTTTCGGCTCATGGTAATATACAGGTGTTTTTAGTGACAGATTTTATCAGGTTGGAGAACAAAAGAACAAATATTAAGTATATGCAGATTGCGCTACTGAGAAAATTTGTTCTTTTGTCCCTTTTCTGAAACAGGTTATTATTTATTTGCCTTTTTCTTCTTTTCTACGATGGCGTCGATAACTGCTACAGCGGTGATGTTCACGATATCGCGTACCGATGCTTCACAGTCGGTGAAGTGGATGGGTTTGTTCAGTCCCATTTGGATTGGACCAAGCACTTCTGTTTCGCTGCTCATAGACTGAATCAGTTGATAAGTGGCATTGGCAGAGCTTAGGTTGGGGAATATCAATGTATTTACTTCTTTACCTTTCAGGCGTGTAAATGGATATTTCTCGTCACGAAGTGTCGTGTTCAGGGCGAAGTTTACCTGCATTTCACCGTCGATAGCGAGTTCGGGGTATTCCTTCTGCATATAGTCCACTGCTTCGTGCACCTTGGCAGGGCTGCCTTCCGTGTCCGAACCGAAGTTGGAGTAAGACAGCATGGCCATTGCCGGGGTATGATTGAAGAATTCCACAGTTTTCTTTGATAATTTAGCAATATCAATCAGTGTATCTGTGTCCGGGTGGCGGTTAATCAGTGTGTCGGCCACAAAGTAAGTGCCTTTTTTTGAATTCAGGATATGCATGGTGCCGAAGTGCTTGTATTCCGGCTGGATACCAATTACTTCTTTCGCTACTTTGATGGTATTGGAATACTTGGTGTACAAACCGGTGATAAACGCATCGGCTTCTCCTGTTTCTACCATCATCATGCCGAAATAGTTGCGCTCAAACATTTTGTCATTTGACTCCTGAAGATTAGCCCCTTGACGAGCACGCTTTTCTGAAAGAATGCGTGCATAGCGTTCGCGGCGTTCTGCTTCGCGATCGTGGCGAAGATTGATTATTTCGATGCCTTCCAAACTCAAATCAAGCTCTTTTGCCAGTTTCTCGATGCGTTCATCGTTACCCAACAAAATCGGATGGCAGATGCCTTCTGCTTTGGCTTCGACGGCAGCTTTCAGCATGGTAGGATGGATGCCTTCTGCAAAGACAACCCGTTGTGGGTCACGGCGCGCTGTTTCATACAGTTGGCGAGTAAGTTTGCTTTCCTGTCCCATAAGCTCGCGCAGACGGGTTTTGTAAGCTTCCCAATCTGTAATGTTTTTGCGGGCAACACCTGAATCCATAGCAGCTTTGGCAACAGCCATTGAGACTTCGGTTATCAAGCGGGGATCTACCGGTTTCGGAATGAAATAATCGGGACCGAAGGTGAAGTTATTTACGTGATAAGCTTCGTTTACCACATCAGGTACGGGTTGTTTTGCCAGATTGGCAATAGCACGGACGGCAGCTAGTTTCATTTCTTCGTTGATAGCTTTTGCCTGTGTGTCGAGTGCTCCGCGGAATATGTAGGGGAAACCGATTACATTATTAATTTGGTTGGGATAATCCGAACGTCCGGTAGACATCAAGACATCCGGGCGTGATGCCATAGCATCTTCGTAGGAAATTTCGGGAGTAGGGTTGGCAAGGGCGAATACGATCGGATGATCTGCCAAACTACGCACCATGTCTTGTGTGAGAACGTTTCCTTTGGATACGCCAAGGAATACGTCTGCGCCCTTGATGGCTTCTTCCAGTGTGTGCACGTCGCGGCGGTCGGTGGCAAAGAATTTTTTGCTTTCGGTCAGGTTGGGGCGGTCGCTAGTGATAACGCCTTTGCTGTCAAGCATCAGGATATTCTCTTTACGTGCCCCCAGTGCTACATATAGTTTGGTGCAAGAAGTGGCGGAAGCTCCGGCACCGTTTACTACAATTTTTACATTTTCTATTTTCTTACCTGCCACTTCGAGAGCATTCAGCAGTCCGGCAGAAGAGATGATTGCTGTTCCGTGCTGGTCATCGTGCATAACCGGAATGTCTAGTTCTGCTTTCAGACGGTCTTCTATTTCAAAACATTCGGGAGCCTTAATATCCTCTAGATTGATACCTCCGAAAGTGGGAGCAATAGCTTTTACAGCTTGAATGAACTTTTCAGGGTCCTTTTCATTGACTTCGATGTCGAACACATCAATGCCTGCATAAATTTTGAATAACAGTCCTTTACCTTCCATGACCGGTTTGCCACTGAGGGCACCGATGTCACCTAGTCCGAGGACAGCAGTACCATTGGAGATAACAGCTACTAAGTTGACTTTCGCTGTATAGTCGTATGCTGTTTTCGGGTCTTTTTCAATTTCCAGACAAGGTTCGGCTACTCCGGGGGAGTAAGCTAGTGACAGGTCCGTTTGTGTGCTGTACGGCTTGGTGGGTACTACTTCAATTTTTCCGGGCTTACCTTGTGAGTGATAGAGTAGGGCAGCCTCTTTGGTAATCTTAACCATAATATTTTCTTATTTATTAGTGTTATTGTTTTAAATTGGTGGCAAAAATACAAATAAAATTATAAAATGACGCTCTTGTGCTGTAAAATGATGTCGAATTGTTGAAATTTTAAATGCGATATTTGACACAGGCTTATTTTATTGTGGTAGTAAAGATATAAAATTCCGGATAATTTCCCTGTCTTTGTGTATCGGTATGACGGATTATACCTACTGCTTATTTAAACCTTTCCAAACACTTTTTAGCTACGAGTTATTTATAGTTAAAGCTCACTGAATAAGGATATAAATGGCGAAAAAATAACTAATTTTGCGCCATTAAAAACTTAATTGGGCTAGAAAGTTTTCTGATAAGTCCAACTTCTTTTGCTAAATAAGTAAAGTTCAATAATATTAGTTATGAAGATGACAGTAAACAAAATGAAATGCATTTCATTAAGCCGCACAGCGATTATTATGGCGGCAATGACCGTGTTAAGCAGTTGCGGAGGCGGTCAGAGTGGTATGAAATTGGGTGATGACGAATTTACCGTAATGGCGGTACACTCTACGGTCAGCCAGCAATCCACTTCATATCCGGCCACTATCAAGGGTATTCAGGATATCGAGGTACGTCCGCAGGTGTCGGGCTTTATTGTGAAACTGTGTGTAGATGAGGGTGCTACAGTTCGCAAAGGCGAGGCTTTGTTTCAAATAGACCCTACACAGTATGCGGCTGCCAAACGCCAGGCAAGTGCGGCTGTGGAGATGGCTAAGTCGAATGTTAATACCTTGACATTGAATGAACAACAAAAGAAAAATCTGCATGATAAGAATATCATCAGTGATTTTGAATATCAAAGTGCAGTAGATCAGTTGCTCTCTGCTAAAGCTAGTTTGGCACAGGCACAGGCGCAATTGACAAGTGCCACACAGAATTTGGATTTTTGTACTGTGACAAGTCCTTCTAATGGTGTAGTCGGAACATTCCCTTATCGTGTAGGAAGTTTGGTAAGTCCATCGGTGGCTCAGCCTCTTACTACTGTAAGCGAAATCGGTGATATGTATGTCTATTTTTCGATGACTGAAAAACAATTGCTTGCCATGACTAAGGCAGGCGGTACATTGAAAGACCAGTTGGAAAAAATGCCGGCCGTGAAATTGGAACTGGCTGATGGAACAGTATATGCGGAAGAGGGTAGAATTGATGCTGTCAGTGGTGTTATTGATCAGTCTACCGGTTCTGTAAGTATGCGTGCTATTTTCCCCAATAAGCAGTCTGTGTTGCGCAGTGGCGGTATGGCTAATGTAATTTTCCCTTATACTATGGAAGATATTATTCTGATTCCTCAGTCGGCCACACAAGAAATTCAGGACAAAAAATTTGTTTATGTACTCCAGTCGGATAATACGTTGAAACATACTGAAATTCAGGTGTCGAATTTGAATGATGGCAAGAATTATATTGTTACCGGTGGCTTGAAACCCGGTGATAAAATTGTAGTTGAAGGTGTACAGACTCTGAAGGACGGACAGACGATAACTCCGATTACTCCGGAACAGAAAGAGGCTAAATACCAACAGCATCTGAAAGATCAAAAGGAAGGTAATATTGCTACGGCCTTTGAATAATCACTATAACTTAAAAGATTAATTTCACTTATATAAATAAGGTATATAGAGAATGAAACTAGATAGATTTATTAACCGTCCGGTACTATCAACAGTAATCTCTGTCTTGATAGTTATTTTGGGTGTAATCGGACTTGCTACATTGCCGATTACGCAATATCCGGATATTGCACCTCCTACGGTGCAGGTACGCGCCACTTATACCGGTGCGAATTCTACAGCTGTATTGAATTCGGTTATCGCTCCGTTGGAGGATCAGATAAACGGTGTGGAGAATATGATGTATATTCAGTCTACAGCGTCTAATAACGGTGCTGCTGATATTAATGTTTACTTTAATCAGGGAACAGATCCGGATATGGCGGCTGTCAATGTACAGAATCGTGTTTCTATGGCACAAGGATTGCTGCCTGCTGAAGTAACCAAGGTGGGTGTAACTACTCAGAAACGCCAAAATTCAATGTTGATGGTGTTTTCATTGTATGATGAAACCGATTCGTATAATATTGAGTTTATTGAAAACTATGCTAATATTAACTTGATTCCTGAAATCAAGCGTGTGAAGGGTGTGGGTGATGCCAATGTCTTGGGACAGGATTATTCTATGCGTATCTGGTTGAAACCGGATGTGATGGCGCAATACAAACTGATTCCTACCGATGTGTCGGCAGCTTTGGCCGAACAGAATATTGAGGCGGCTCCGGGACAGTTTGGTGAACGTGGTAATCAGACTTTCCAATACACGATCCGTTATAAAGGACGTTTGCAGCAAACAACTGAATTTGAAGATATTGTCATCAAGGCATTGCCGGATGGAAATGTGCTTCGTTTGGGTGATGTGGCAGATATTGAATTGGGACGTTTGGCTTATACTTTCAATAATATGGTAAACGGTCACAAGGCGGTGTCTTGTATCGTTTATCAGATGGCGGGTACCAATGCTACCGAAACAATCTCCAATTTGGAAGAGGTGCTTGCAAAGGCACAGGAGTCATTGCCGACAGGTTTAAACATCAATATAGCCCAAAATGCTAATGACTTTTTGTTTGCCTCTATTCATGAAGTAATCAAAACCTTGATTGAAGCGTTTGTTCTGGTGTTTATCGTGGTGTATATCTTCTTGCAGGATATGCGCTCTACATTGATTCCGGCCATTGCCATTCCGGTGGCGTTGGTGGCTACTTTCTTTGTATTGAAACTGATTGGCTTCAGTGTGAACCTGTTGACACTTTCGGCGATGGTGCTTGCTATTGCGATTGTAGTAGACGATGCCATAGTCGTCGTCGAGGGTGTTCATGCTAAGTTGGATCAGGGATATAAATCTTCCCGTGAGGCTTCTATCGATGCCATGAGCGAGCTGGGCGGTGCCATCGTATCTATTACATTGGTCATGATGTCTGTGTTTATTCCGGTAAGTTTCATGGGAGGTACGGCCGGTACATTCTATCGCCAGTTCGGTATTACCATGGCTATTGCTATCGGTTTCTCGGCCTTGAATGCGCTGACTCTGTCACCGGCATTGTGTGCCATCTTCCTGAAGCCGCATGATGAAGGACACGGAGCGAAGAAAATGACTCGTGTAGAACGTTTTCATACAGCTTTCAATGCGGCTTATGATTCTATATTGAAGAAGTACAAGAAGCATGTAGTGTTCTTTATCCATAAGAAATGGTTGTCATTCGGGTTGGTTGCCGCTTCTATCATTCTGTTGGTATTCTTTATGAAGGTTACTCCGACAGGCATGGTGCCCAATGAAGATACCGGTACCATTATGGGTGCGGTGACACTGCCTCCCGGTACTTCACAGGAACGTGCAATGGAAATCTTAAACCGTGTAGACAGCTTGGTGGCTGCCGAACCGGCTGTAGATTCCCGCACGGTGATTTCCGGTTTCGGTTTTATTGGTGGTCAGGGTCCTTCTTACGGTTCTATCATTATTAAACTGAAAGATTGGGAAGAACGTTCCATGATGCAGAATTCGGATATTGTGGTAGGTACGTTGTTTATGCGTGCACAGAAGATCATCAAGGATGCGCAGGTATTGTTCTTTGCTCCTCCTATGATTCCGGGTTATTCGGCATCCAGTGATATCGAGTTGAATATGCAGGATAAGACCGGTGGAGACTTGAATCATTTTTATGACGTCGTTTTGGACTATATGGATGCGTTGAAGGCACGTCCCGAAATTAATTCGGCTCAGACTACCTTCAACCCGAACTTCCCCCAATATATGTTGGTTATTGATGCTGCTGCATGTAAAAAGGCAGGATTCAGCCCCAGTGATATTATAACTACCAGGCAGGGAT
>ENA-ORHU01000124-ORHU01000124.1-human-gut-metagenome-genome-assembly--contig:-NODE-124-length-20462-cov-7.20072_pt1 | contig 20462 bp, 10 predicted proteins | sample MGYA00243022_ERZ508730 | MGnify/ENA primary metagenome ERZ508730 (study PRJEB26277, sample SAMN04329827) | human gut metagenome | biome: human-associated habitat | host: Homo sapiens | place: USA...
CCCACTCCCCCCGCCCCGCAGGCGGCGACGCAATCGTTTCTTCCATGATGCCTGCTTGCTAGCTGTATCTGGCCTACGAGATCTTGTCGAATTGTGTCCGGGCTTCAGAAATATTAGATACAGACCGTGAGTTTGCCGATAGCCTGCGTACCGCTATCGCTCAGCTTCCTCCTATCCAGTTACGTGCCAATGGTGCTATCCGTGAGTGGTTTGAAGATTTTGAAGAAGCGCATCCCAATCATCGTCATACTTCCCATCTGCTAGCTTTGTATCCTTTTTCCCAGATCACTTTGGAGAAGACTCCCGAATTGGCGGAAGCTGCCCGTAAGACTATCGAGAATCGTTTGTCTGCCGAAAACTGGGAAGATACAGAATGGAGCCGTGCCAATATGATTTGTATGTATGCTCGGTTGAAAGATGCGCAGGAAGCATATAAGAGTGTCCAATTGTTACAGGGCAAGCTTTCACGTGAAAATTTAATGACTGTATCTCCTGGTGGCATTGCTGGTGCGGAAGGTGATATTTATTCGTTTGATGGGAATCCCGCCGGTACAGCTGGTATGGCAGAAATGCTCATACAGAATCATGAGGGTTATGTAGAATTCTTACCCTGTTTGCCTGTTGAATGGAAAGATGGTAGTTTTAAAGGTCTGTGTTTAAAGGGAGGAGCTGAAGCAACTGCTGAATGGACGAATGCTGTCATCAATAAAGCTTCTTTAAAAGCTACTGCTGATCAGGTTTTAAAAGTGAAAATTCCTCAAGGGAAAAAATATAGAGTGCTTTTAAATGGTAAGGAGGCAATTGCAAATCCTGATGCAAAGGGTTTAATAACGGTGGATATGAAACGTGGAGATTTGCTGGAGTTATTGTAAAAAAACAGGCTACTTTGCATAGCTTGATTGAGGATTACATCTTAGTATATTGAGGTGTAGTCCTCGTTTTATGATAAGACAACCTGCAAAGTGATGAAATAGTAATATTGTCCATGTTCTCAGTAATTTTTTCTATTCTTTAAGTCCTTGAATCCTTGTTACTTTGCATTATAAAACTAACTAATATATGATATTCATGAAAACACAATCTAATTTTTATCTATTTCTTATCGCTTTGATTTCTGCTATGGGAGGTTTCCTGTTTGGATATGACTGGGTGGTAATCGGAGGAGCAAAACCTTTTTATGAACAATACTTTGGTATAGCAAATGATCCTGTCATGCAGGGGTGGGCAATGAGCAGTGCCTTGATTGGCTGTTTGTTTGGGGCACTAAGTGCCGGTAAGCTGAGTGACCGTTTGGGACGTAAGCCGATTTTGATTTTGGCGGCAGGACTGTTTATCTGTACGGCTGTCGGTACAGGGGCTGTTCATTCTTTTACTTTCTTTAATGTATTTCGTTTGGTAGGGGGCTTTGCTATAGGGATTGCTTCTAGTTTGTCACCTATGTATATAGCAGAAATTGCTCCGGCGCATCTGCGTGGACGGTTTGTGTCCATCAATCAGTTGACGGTAGTATTAGGTATCTTGACTTCTCAGATTGTAAATTGGCAGATAGCTGAGCCTGTGGCATTAGGAGCTACTCATGAAATGATCCGTGAATCATGGAACGGACAGATGGGATGGCGCTGGATGTTTTGGGCAATGACTGTCCCGGCCGCCTTGTTCTTTGTTTTTAGTTTTATATTACCGGAAAGTCCTCGTTGGTTAGCCTCTTCGGGAAAACGGGAGGCGGCACTCAAGGTTTTTACTCGTATGGGAGGAAAGGAATATGCTGTTACTGAGTTGGCTGCTATAGAAGCTGCTTCAGCCTGCCAGACGCAAGAAGGAGGCTACCGTCAATTATTAAATCCTGCTATGTATAAAGTGTTGACTATAGGTGTTGTTATGGCTATTTTGCAGCAATGGTGTGGCATTAATGTTATTTTTAACTATGCACAGGAAATATTTATGGCAGCAGGTTATGGCGTGTCTGATGTTTTGATGAATATTGTGGTGACCGGTATTACGAATGTCATATTTACTATTCTAGCTATGTTTGTGGTAGACCGCTGGGGACGTAAGGCATTGACATTGATCGGATCATTTGGCTTGGCAGTAATTTATACCTTTATGGGAGCCGCTTATTATTTTCATATCACAGGAGTTGTTCTATTGATTATTGTCGTGATGGCCATTGCCTGTTATGCCATGACTTTGGCTACAGTGATGTGGGTCATTATCTCAGAGATTTTCCCGAATCGTATTCGTGGAGTTGCTATGTCTGTTTGCACTTTCGCTTTGTGGGCGGCTTGTTTTATACTTACCTATACTTTCCCAATGCTGAATAGTGGTTTGGGAGCTGCCGGAACATTCTGGTTGTATGGATTGATTTGCCTGGCTGGAGGAATATTTGTTGTGTTCCGTTTGCCGGAAACCAAAGGGAAGAGCTTGGAAGAAATTGAAAAAGAATTAGTGAAATAACAATATTTATTATGGAGAAAATAACTCAATATTTAATTCAAAGTACCGTTCATGGCAGTGAGGTGCGTGCATGGGAGGAAGATATCATGCTTCCTACTTATGAGATAGGAAAGGAAGAGAAGAATCCTATTTTTCTTGAAAAAAGGGTTTATCAGGGAAGTTCCGGATCAGTCTATCCTTATCCGGTGGTAGAGAAGATTTCAGATAAAAAAGCAGACAAGAGGTATCATGCATTGTTTATCGAGAATGAATACATCAAGGTGATGATACTTCCCGAGCTGGGTGGTCGTATACACATGGCTTATGATAAGGTGAAAAAACGTCATTTTGTTTATTACAACCAAGTAGTGAAACCGGCATTGGTGGGATTGACAGGACCTTGGATTTCTGGAGGCATCGAATTTAACTGGCCTCAGCATCACCGTCCTTCTACTTTTTTGCCTACTGATTTTTTGATAGAGGAAAATGCGGATGGCAGTAAGACAGTATGGTGCAATGAAGTGGAGAGAATGTTCCGCACCAAAGGTATGCAGGGATTTACGCTTTATCCGGGCAAAGCTTATATAGAAATAAAAGTGAAGATTTATAATCGTACGTCTTTCCCTCAGACTTTTTTGTGGTGGGCCAATCCTGCAGTAGTAGTCAATGACCATTATCATTCGGTATTTCCTCCTGATGTGAATGCGGTGTTCGATCATGGCAAGCGCGATGTTTCTTCTTTTCCTATTGCTACAGGAGTTTATTATAAACAGGATTATTCTGCTGGGGTGGATATCTCTAAATATAAAAATATTCCGGTTCCTACATCATATATGGCTATCAAGTCTAAATATGATTTTGTAGGTGGTTATGAAGAAGATGCCCATGGCGGTCTGCTGCATGTGGCCGATCATCATGTTTCTCCGGGAAAGAAACAATGGACATGGGGGAATGGTGATTTCGGTAAGGCGTGGGATCGCAATCTGACCGATGAGGATGGACCTTACATTGAGCTGATGACCGGTATGTATACGGATAACCAACCGGACTTTACTTGGTTACAGCCCTATGAGGAAAAATCATGGGTACAGTATTTTATGCCTTATAGTGAAGTGGGTTATGTAAAGAATGCAACTAAAGATGCTTTGCTGAATTTGGAAATAAAGGAAGGTAAAGCCCGTTTGGTGCTTTATACTACGGGAGTGAATAGTGGAGTACGTATTATAGTAAAAGCTATTAAAGGCACTGTTTTATTGGATAATACTACACAAATTTCGCCATCAGAACCGTTTATTACGACTTTTGCGGCAGAAGGACTAAAAGAAGAGGAGGTATGTGTAGAGGTTCGTGATAAGGAAGGACAAATTTTGCTTTCTTATCAAGCGGATAAGCCGGAAATCAAGCCGGTTCCTGATCCTGCTAAAGCTGCTAAAGATCCTCAAGATATTGCTTCTGTCGAACAACTGTTTTTGACCGGACTACATTTGGAACAATATCGCCATGCTACTTATAATCCGATGGATTATTATATGGAAGCATTAAGACGTGAACCGGGAGATGTACGTTGTAACAATGCGGTAGGGTTATTGTTGATGCGTAAAGGACAATTTGCAATGGCGGAGAGCTATTTCCGGAAAGCGGTGGAAACCTTGACTGAACGTAATCCGAATCCTTATGACGGTGAACCTTATTATAATTGGGGTTGGAGTTGTATGATGCAACAGAAATGGGATGAGGCTTATGATGCTTTCTTTAAGTCGGCATGGAATGCTGCTTGGCAGGATGCGGCTTATTATGCACTAGCACAACTTGACACTCGTAAAGGAAAGTATGAAAGTGCTTTGGACAAGATAGACCGTTCATTGATTCGTAATTGGCATAATCACAAAGCGCGTCAGTTGAAAATTTCCATTCTACGCAAATTGGGTCGTAAAGAGGAAGCTTTGGCGCTCGTAGCCGAATCATTGCAGATAGATCGTTTTAATATGGGATGCCGTTTTGAACATTATTTGTTGACCCGGGATGTGGAAGTGTTGGAGGAAATGAAAAAGTTGATGCGTGGCTGGGCTCACGGATATATAGAATATGCATTGGATTTTGCTGCTGCCGGACTGTACGAGGAAGCTCTTTCTTTGTTGGAATGCTACGTAACCGGAGTTACAGAAGTATATCCTGTCGTTTATTATACAATGGGGTATTTCCATACCTGTAAGGGAGATGAGAGTAAAGCATTGGAATATTATCAGCGAGCAGAAAAGGAAAATCATTCATATTGTTTCCCGAATCGTATAGAAGAAGTATTGATTCTTCAAGATGCCGTACGTTTGAATATTCATGGAGCAAAAGCGGCATATAGTTTAGGAAACTTTTGGTATGCTAACCGTCAGTATGATAATGCTATTGCTTGTTGGGAACATTCGGCTGCTATAGAGCCAACATTCCCTACCGTATGGCGTAATTTATCTTTAGCTTATTATAATAAGCGTAATGATAAACAAAGGGCTTTGGAAACTCTGGAAAAAGCTTATGCATTGGATGAGCACGATTCTCGTATATTAATGGAGTTGGACCAACTTTATAAACGTTTAGGCCGACCTCATACAGAACGTTTGGCTTTTTTGGAAGCACATCTGTCTGAAGTGGAACAGCGTGATGATCTGTCCATTGAGCGTATCACTTTGTATAATCAACTAGGGCGCTATACTGAAGCAAAAGAATTGATTGCCGCACGTAATTTCCATCCATGGGAAGGAGGAGAAGGAAAAATCACCGGACAATATGTATTGTGCCGTATAGAATTAGCAAAGATTGCTTTAAGTGAAAAACGTTATGCCGATGCTTTAGTCCTTTTGGATGAAACGAATGTTTATCCATTTAATTTGGGTGAGGGAAAATTGGCAAATGCTGAAGAGAATGATATCTGGTATTATAAAGGTGAGGCGCTTCGTGGATTGGGAAATGAGCAACAAGCTATAGATTGCTTCACCAAAGCAACCATTGGCTCGTCAGAACCACAACAGGCTGTCTTTTACAATGACCAACAGCCCGACAAGATTATCTATCAAGATTTGGCATGGCGTGCATTGGGCAGGGAAGACAAGGCGTGCGGTTGCTTTAACAAATTGATAAAGCATGGTGAAAAGCATTTATTTGACCACTGCCGGATTGATTATTTTGCTGTTTCTCTGCCTGATTTGGCTATTTGGGAAGATGACTTGGATAAACGTAACCGCATTCATTGCAATTATGTGATGGGACTGGGTTGTTTAGGATTGCGTGAAATGGGAAAAGCCATTGATTTTTTGGATAAGGTGCGAGAATTGGATATTAATCATCAAGGTGGACAAATCCATCGTAACTTGTGTGCCGTATGAAAAAAAAGAATATTTTCCTTTTGTTGGTAACATGGTGTCTGTGCGTTTTTGCACAGGCACAAACACCGTCAGCTTATGAATTATCATCCCCAAACGGGCAATTGGCACTTACTATAGAGAATGGAAGGGTATTACAATATTCTTTAAGTTTGGAAGGTAAGCCTGTCATTCATCCCTCTGCTATTTGTATGACGATGGAAAATGGAAATATATGGGGAAAGAATGGTGAAGTGGTAGGAACTTCTACAAGGAGTACTTCCGAGAAGGTTTATCCGGTAGCTGGTAACTATCGTGAATTAACAGACCATTATAATGAACTTTCTTTGAAATTCAAGGATGGTTATTCAGTTATATTCCGGATGTATAATGAAGGAATGGCATATCGTTTTTGTGGAAATCTTCCGGAGCAGGATTCTTTGATTGTAGCTGATGAAGAAGCTTCTTTTAATCTGGGCGATGATCCGGCAGTTATTTTACCCGAAACAACTGATTTTACAGCTTGGGAGTTGAGCAATGTGCTTTACGAGGGCATTTCTAAAATAGAAGAACATAAATATGGTATTACACCAACTTTATTTACAAACAAGATGCAGAATGTGCGTGTTGTGGTGGCTGAATCAGATTTGAATAACTATCCGGGTATGTATCTTCGTAAGGAAGATGGCAAGATGAAAGGTTATTGGGCGGCCTATCCTAAAAAAATAGAGATGGGCAGTTGGGGAAATTTTATTACGGTAGTTAAAGAGAGGGAGAATTATTTAGCACGTACTGCTGGTAATCATGCTTTCCCTTGGCGTATAGCTATTGTAGCCAAGGATGATAAGGAACTACTGACTAATGAAATGATTTACTTACTGGCCAAGCCCCAACAAATAAAGGATACGGATTGGATTCGTCCTGGTAAAGCAACTTGGGAATGGTGGCATTGTGCTATTTTGGAAAAAGCTCCTTTCCCTTCCGGTCATCAAAACCTTTCGACGCAGATGTACAAGTATTATATTGATTTCGCTTCCGAAAACAAGATACCTTATCTGCTGGTCGATGCCGGTTGGAGCAATGTTTTTAATCATGCTGATTTGAATAAGAATATTGATATAAAAGAGGTGATACGCTATGGAAAAGAAAAAAAAGTAGGTGTATGGCTTTGGACTGTTGCTGCTACTTTATTCCAACATCCGCATTGTTATTTGGATTCTATCAGCAAATGGGGTGCTGTTGGGGTAAAAATAGATTTTTTTGATCGTGATGATGCCCAAATAATCCCTCAATATGAAAATCTGGCAAAGGCTTGTGCTGAGCGGCATCTTATGGTGGATTTTCATGGATGCAGCAAGCCTACCGGACTTCATCGGGCATATCCTAATATCCTTTCTTATGAAGCCATGCGATGTGCGGAATGTTTTAAGTGGGATACCACTTCTAATCCGGATTATCAGCTTCAATGTATCTTTGCCCGTATGCTGGGAGGTGGAATTGATTATACTCCGGGTTCGATGCGTAACAGCACATTGGAGAAATTTAAGCCGATCGATCCGGGGTTGCCTAGTTCATTGGGGACTCGTTCACATGAATTGGCCTTGTTTGTTGTACTTTCCGCACCATTTGCCAGTTTATGTGATTCTCCGGATGAGTATCGTAAGTATCCTGATATTTTAAAGTATTTAGCGGAAGTACCGACTTCATGGGATCAGACGATTCCCTTAGCTGCCCGTGTGGGCGAATATGCCGTGTTGGCCAAGCAGAAAGGAAATACTTGGTATATAGGCGGATTGAATGCTTGGGGAGAGAGAACAATTCAGGTGGATTGCTCTTTCCTGCCTCAGGATAAGAAATATACCATTGAAATTTTTCAGGATAAAAAAAGAAGTAACAAGAATGCTAATTTATACGAACATAAAATAATGGATATAGATAATAAGAATATTATTGAAATGTTTATGGCTTCTGGTGGGGGATTTGTAATAGTCATTCGTGAAAAGAAATAGAGGGTTGCCCCTCTATTTCTTTTATATTGGCATTATTTATCCTTTTTTTCTTTTATCTTTGACTCAAATTTTGAACAAGCTATGAAAAAGACTTTGCTCATTTTATGTTGTTTGTATGTTGTATTTACATTACAGGCAGTTGATAGGGGATTGTCCAATTTTTATTTTTCTCATATAACGGGTGAGAATGGACTATCACAAAGTAATGTGAAGGCTATCATTCAGGATAGTTACGGGTTTATGTGGTTTGGTACAAAAAATGGTTTGAACCGTTTTGATGGAACTTCTATTGTACAGATGAACTGTGATGACTATGTAGCCGGTACGGGAAACCATAATATTTCTGCTTTGTTTGAAGATAAGGAACGTCAGTTATGGGTAGGAACGGATAGAGGAGTCTATCGTTATAATCCTGCCTTGGATATATTCACGGCAATGAATATGGAAACAGAAGAAGGGGTGAATATGAATAATTGGGTATCTAATATTGTGGCGGATTCTATTGGGAATATTTGGATTGTAATTCCTGATCAGGGAGTTTTTCGCTATAAGGATGAGAAGCTTTATTTTTATGAAGTAACCAACAAAGAGCATTTTAAAACAGAAGCTCCGGATTGTATTTTGGTACGCCCTGATGGTGATGTTTGGGTTGGTACATGGGGAGTCGGACTTTTTCGATATGATAGAAATACGGATAAATTTGAACAATATTGTGTTGATAAAACCGGGCGTTCGTTAAAGGGAAAGAATATTAATTTTATTTGTAATTATGGTGATTGGATTGCAATGGCTATTCATGAAGGGGAACTAATGAAATATAATCCCGGTACGAATCAGCTGGTAAAAATAGATATACCGGAGGCTAACCATACATTTGTACGTAATGTAGCCTGTTTTGACAATGAACTATGGGTGGGAACTCACGAAGGTTTGTTTGTTGTAAATGAGAGGAAGAATAAAATAGTTCATTTGAAGCAAGATCTGATGCGTCCGTTCAGTTTGTCAGATAAGATTATTTATACTATTTACCGAGATCGGGAAGGGGGAATTTGGCTGGGAACCATGTTTGGCGGGGTGGATTATCTGCCTCATCATGATTTATTGTTTGATAAATATGTACCTGGGAGTGATGGGAACTCATTAACAACGAAACGGGTAAGAGAGATAGCTTCTGATAATAAGAGTAACATATGGATTGGCACTGAAGATGATGGGGTGAACATATTAAATATTGCTTCCGGAAAGGTAAGGCGGTTGAGAATGACCGATTATGATAAAGGGAACTATATGGTTACTTTGGGCATGTTTGTCAAAGGAAGCCAATTGTTCTGTGGCTTGTTTAAGCAAGGATTGGATGTGATTCAATTACCCGAGAATAAAGTTTGTCATTATACTCCTGAGGAGTTAAATATAGGAGAAGGAAGTGTTTATACTTTTTTTATAGATAATGAAGGATATAAGTGGATTGGTACAGGCTGGGGACTTTATAAAGCTGCTCCTACAAGTTTTCATTTTGACAAAGTGGAAGAAGTGGGATTTGATTGGATTTTTGATGTATTTCAAGATAAAGATGGAATGATGTGGTTCGCCTCCATGGGAAGTGGGTTATGGAAGTATGATCCCCATAAGAATCTTTTTAAAAAGTATACTCATGAGGAAGGTAAGGAAAATACATTGAGCTCTAATTCTGTGAGTTCTGTCATGCAGGATTGTAAAGGCCGTATTTGGATTTCTACGGATCGTGGTGGTATTTGTTGTTATAATTCTCAAACGGATGATTTTACTACTTTTTCTATCAAAGACGGTTTACCAGATGATGTGGCTTATAAGATCTTGGAAGATGAACAATCAAATTTATGGTTTGGAACAAATCGTGGACTGGTTAGATTTAATCCGGAATCAAAAGATATACGGGTGTATACCACTAAAGATGGTCTATTAGGGAATCAGTTTAATTATAAGTCAGCTTTGAAGGGTGAGGACGGTAAGTTTTATTTTGGTGGTATAGACGGATTGATTGCATTTGATCCTAACTCTTCAGAGAAAATAAATTTCTTACCACCTGTTTATATTTCAAAGTTCAGCATTTATAATCAGGAAATAACAGTTCACACTCCTAATTCTCCTTTGAAAAAGTGTATAGAACATACAGATGAAATTATATTACCTTATGATCAGGCAAATATTAGTTTCGATGTTGCTTTATTAAGTTATTCTACTACGGAGTCCAATCAGTATTATTATAAATTAGTTCCGTTGGACAAAGACTGGATACGGGCAGCGAGTAATCAGAATATTTCTTACGCTAAACTGCCTCCGGGAGATTATATCTTGCAAGTGCGGGCTACCAATAGTGCCAAAGAAGGCCCTTATGCTACCCGGTCTTTATCCATTGTTATTCTGCCTCCTTGGTGGCAGTCCGTCTGGGCTTATTTTCTGTATATTATATGGGGAATCTGTGTCGTACTTTGCTGGTTCTTTTGGTATAGAAGACGCAAAGAGAAACAGATGGAAGAAAAGCAGAAGTTATTTGAAATTGAGAAGGAGAAAGAACTCTATGAATCAAAAGTCAGTTTCTTTACTGAAATAGCTCATGAGGTGCGCACGCCCTTGACATTGATAAATGGTCCGTTGGAAGCAATTGAGGAAATGGATATCAAGGATCAGAAATTGAATAAGAATTTGAAAGTAATCGGGCAGAATACCAAGAGATTATTAGATTTGACTGGACAGTTGCTTGATTTTCAGAAAATAGGGGCGAGCAAATTTGAACTGAAATTTGAAACGGTTGATGTAACGGCATTGCTGAATGAAACGATTGCTCGTTTTGAGCCTACTATTCTGCAAAAGCAGAAAGAGTTATTGCAGCATATTCCCCAAGAAAGAATTATGGCTGCCATAGATAAGGAGGCTATCACAAAAGTATTGAGTAATTTGTTGAATAATGCTTTGAAATATGCCCGTCATACCATTACGATAGATTTATTCCAAGATGAAGCTGATTTTACAGTTCGTATTGTCAGTGACGGAGAAAAGATACCTGAAGCGTCCAGCCAACAGATTTTTGAACCCTTTTATCAGATGGAGAAGAAGGATACAGTTCGGATGGGAGTAGGCATAGGATTACCTTTAGCTCGTTCGCTAGCCACTTTACATAAAGGCAGGCTTTATTTGGATATAGAACAACCGGAGAATACATTTGTTTTGATCATTCCTTTGAATAAAGAGGAAGTAAGGCAGCAAATAGAGAAGGTAGTGGAGCAAAATATAGAAGTATTGGATGAGGAAACATCAACAGAAACAGACCAGATGAAAGGTTATACTTTATTGTTAGTAGAGGACAATGAAAGTATGAGATCTTTTATCTTTGAACGATTGGAAGTTTTGTTTACGGTGGAAACTGCTGTGAATGGACAGGAAGCGTTGGATGTTTTACGTAGTAATCACATAGATTTGGTAATCAGTGATATAATGATGCCGGTGATGAATGGCTATGAATTATGTAAGGAAATAAAGGGGGATATTGATTTGTGTCATATTCCGGTTATTTTCCTTACCGCCAAGAATGATTTGGAGAGTAAAATTAACGGATTGAAGATAGGAGCGGAAGCTTATGTGGAGAAACCTTTTTCTTTCAATTATTTGAAGAGTCAGATTTTGTCTTTACTCAGCAATCGTAGAAAAGAACGTGAGGCATTCTCTAAACGTCCTTTTTTTCCTGTGCATAATATGCAGATGAACAAGGCGGATGAAGAATTTATGAATAAAGTAATTAATGTAATTCAAGAGAATATTTCAGATGAAAATTTCAATGTGGAACGTATGGCTGATATCTTATGTATGAGCCGTTCCAGCTTATTGAGGAAAATAAAGATTCTGTTTAATCTTTCACCCATAGATTTCATTCGGTTGATCCGTTTGAAAAAAGCGGCCGAATTGATTCAGGAAGGTAAATACCGTATTGGGGATATCTGTTATATGGTAGGAATAAACTCTTCATCTTATTTCAGTAAATTATTCCTGAAACAATTCGGAATGACTCCGAAAGAGTTTGAGAAACAGTATCAAACATCCAAGGAAAAAGCTAAAATAGATTTGACGGAGAATCTCTGATTGAAAGAAATGCAGCAAAAAATGACACATTTGCGGATTCTTCGGACGCAGATGAGTCATTGCTGCAAAAATCCTATTTATTGCTGCGTTTGTATATTAACAGGTTGTCAAGATATGCCTACTTTTGACCATGCTTGAAAGGAAAAGAATTCCGAACAGTAAAGCAAACCTTAAGTAGATTTATCTCTTTGACAAACTAATAATATTATGAAGAATAATTGGTTAACTTTAAAATCATTGTTTCTCTGTGTTTCTGCATTGAGTGCTTCCGGTCTTATTTTGTCCGGGTGTACTGAAAATGCAAATCTAAATGTCGGTGAATGGTCTTTGGAGTACGATGCTCACGCTAATGGTATTGATATCAGCAAAGGCTCTAAGCTTATTTATGATAATGTATATGCAGCTTATAAATTGGCCGACAGTGTTGTTTCGACTCGTGATTATGCAAAGCATCATGTTTCTACAAAAAAAATCAATGATCATTTTGGAGAAGGGTATCATTATGAGGTGACTTATACTGGGAATAATTTGCCTGTACTGGTTCAATCTTTTTATGTATATCCGACAAAGGATTATGTGTTGACAGATTTTACTTTGGAAAGTACGTCTGAAATGGCTTCGAATTATATGGCGCCGGTCAATGTGGACCGAATGCCTGAAGTCCTGAACCAGGGTGAAAATAATCGTGCGCTTTTCATTCCTTTCGATAATGACTGTTGGATCAGATACCAATCTCATCCGCTCACATTTACAGAATTGACTAGTTATGAAGTTACTGCCATATTTAATAATGATGATCGTGAAGCTATGGTGATAGGTTCTGTGGAACACGATTCTTGGAAAACAGGTATAACAATAGGTAAAGGTAATATATATAATGTAGGTTCATTGGTATGTTATGGGGGTGTTGCTGATAAGACAACGCGTGATTCGAAACCTCACGGTGCATTGAAAGGTACGACAATCAAGTCGCCTAAGATTTTAGTAGGATTTTTTGAAGACTGGCGTGAAGGCATGGAAGAATACGCTCAGGCTAATGCTGTGATTGCTCCGCCCAAAGCTTGGGATAAAGCTGTTCCTTTTGGCTGGAACAGCTGGGGAGCGTTGCAATTTAATCTGACCTATCCGAAAGCATTGGAAGTTTCTGATTTTTATAAAGAGAATTTGCAGTCCCATCATTTTGTGAATTCGGATAATCTGGTTTATACAGGTTTGGATTCTGGTTGGAATAGTTTTTCAGAAGAGGAGTTGAAAGCTTTTGTGGATAGATGTAAGGCAAACGGTCAGATAGCCGGCGTTTATTGGACTCCGTTTACTGATTGGGCTAAAAATCCTGAACGTGAAATAAAAGAAATTCCGGGGTATAAATATAAAGATGTGTATCTCTATGCAAATGGAAAACCGCAGGAATTAGACGGAGCGTATGCTGTTGATCCTACCCATCCAGCTATTGAAGCTATGATGAAGCGTACATCGGAACTCTTTCATCGGGCAGGTTTTGAATATGTGAAAATGGATTTTATGACACATGGGGCGATGGAGGCTGACAAATGGTATAATCCGGAAATACAAACAGGTATTCAGGGATATAACTATGGAATGCAATTGCTTGACAAATATTTTGGCGATATGTATATCAATCTTTCTATTTCTCCTGTTTTTCCTGCTCATTATGCTCAGTCTAGAAGAATTGCTTGTGATGCGTGGAATAAGATGAAGGATACTGAATATACCTTGAATGCACTTTCATACGGTTGGTGGCAGGATAAGGTTTATCAGTTTAATGATCCTGACCATATTGTATTGCGTGATGCTACAGATGGTGAGAACAGAGCGCGTGTTACTTCGGGGGTCATTACAGGAATTTTCATTGCTGGAGATGATTTCAGCAAAGGCGGTTCTAAAGAAGTGAAGGAGAAGGCGATGAAATATCTGACTAATGCTGAGATCAATGCTATAGCCAATGGGGAATCTTTCCATCCTGTAGATGGGAATGGTGAAAAGTCAGAAAATCAGTTTGTACGCATGGATAAGGATGGTAAGGCTTATTATGCTGTGTTCAACTATATGGATCAAGAGTTGAAGATGACTACAGCTTTAGAGCGTCTGGGGTTGGATTCGTCAAAGGAATATAGGCTGAAAGAATTATGGAGTGGCATTGAAAGTACTGCTAAAACCAATCTGGAAGTAACGGTTCCTGCATGTGATGTTGTAATTTTCAAAGTGGAAGAATAAACCAATATAAACTTTAAATCGTACTTAAATTTACAAATTATGAAAAGAATTAGGCTTATTAATTTAATCCTTATCATGTTTTGTTGCTGCAATATGCTAGCACAGAACATAACGGTTACAGGACAGGTGGTGGATGTTACATCCGAACCTATCATTGGTGCAAGTGTAGTGGTAAAAGGTACAGCCAATGGGACTATTACCAATTTTGATGGTAAATTTACATTATCAGTTCAGAAAGGGGAAACATTGCATATTTCTTATATAGGATATGTTGCACAAGATGTTAAAATAATGGGTAACCAACCAGTCAAAGTTGTGATGTCGGAGGATACTGAAACATTAGATGAAGTGGTTGTTGTAGGCACTGCGATGAAGAAGAGTGATTTGAAGGGAGCTGTTGCCAGTGTTAGTTCTAAAGTATTGGAAGAAAAACCAGTAACAAATGTAAATCAAGCTCTTCAAGGTCGTGTCGCAGGTGTGTTCATTTCTCAACCTACGCGTCCTACGGATGATGCATCTATTAAAATTCGTGGTATTAATACAATTAATGGATCTACAGACCCTATTTATGTCGTAGATGGTATGGTTATGGATAATTCATTCTCTGGATTTAATGCAGTCAATTTGAATGATGTGGCTTCTATTGAGGTCTTGAAAGATGCATCAGCTACAGCTCTGTATGGTTCACGTGGTTCCAACGGTGTTGTTGTTATTACAACTAAGAAGGGTAAAAAAGGCGAAGGTAAAGTTTCTTATGATGGCTGGATTGGCTTTCAGACCTATGCTAATACTCCAAAAACTATGAATACTCGTCAATTATTTGAACTTAGAAAGGAGGCCTATACGAATGGTTATATGCAAACAAATCCTGATGGAGATGTCAATGCTTATATCAATGATGTGATAATGGGATCGAATACTGTTTTTGCTGATTATGAATTCGATGCCTACAACAATAATAAAAATTATGATTGGCTGGATGCTGTGAGCCGTACTGGAGTACAACACAATCATGTAGTAAGTCTTTCGAATGGCAATGATAAAGGTTCTTATTATATTAGTTTTGGTTATACAGACAATAAAGGTGTAATTGAGAAGTCTGAACAAGAAAAATACACAGGACGTATTAATGCGGATCAACAGATTAAATCCTGGCTGAAAGTAGGTACTAATACAACTTTTACACGTACCGAGAACACGTTGGTTGATGATGGAGTAATGAATCGTGCACGTTGTGCTAATCCGATGTTGGAAATTTCTGATGAGATTGAAACTTTAAATTGGCAAGGTATTTTTGACCAAAATAATTTTAATCCATTACGTTCTTTGAAAGTCGATAATGATTTGGTGTATAATCGCTTGTTGAGCTCTAATTATATTAATATCAATCCTATTGAAGGATTAAACTTGCGTTCTACTTTCTCTATTGATTATGCTCAAAAGCAGCAAAATAAATATACCCCGAATGATATTTATGAGTCGGAACGTTATGGAACACAAGGTGAAGCCAAAGATGATAGAGATACACGTACTGTATGGCAATGGGATAATTCATTGTCTTATGACGCCTCTTTCGGTAAACATAAGTTGAATGCGATGATTGGTACCAGTGCTACAAGGACTATGTATAATTATATTAATGCTACGGCAACAGGGTTTGGCACTAATTTATTTGGATATCATAGTTTGGGATCTGGTTATAAAAAAGATCAGCGCGGCTTAAGTACAGCTTGGTCCGAGCAAACATTATTATCTTATATCGCTCGTGTTAACTATAACTATGCGGGTAAATATTTATTGACGGCGACAGCGCGTTACGACGGTTCTTCTAAATTTGCTAAAGGAAATCAGTGGGGTATTTTTCCGTCTGTGTCTGCAGCTTGGAATATTACAGAAGAAAAGTTCATGAAAAATCAGACGATTTTTGATCAGTTAAAGTTACGTGCTGGTTTTGGTATCGTTGGTAATCAGAATATTGATGATTTTGCCTATTTATCTTTATATAATGTCAGCTATACGGGTACTTCCGATACAGGTTTTACGATTTCTTTTGTTTCCAATGGGCGACGTGGTACTCCAGATATTAGTTGGGAGAAACAAAAACAATGGAATTTAGGAGTAGATATGGCTTTCTTACAGAATAGAGTGCGTTTGTCTGTTGATGCTTTCTTGATAAAAAATAAGGATTTGTTAATGAGCCATTCGTTGCCTACGACTACTGGTTTCAGCAGTACTATTGAAAATATAGGTGCGATTGAAAACAAAGGTTTGGAATTTGCTTTGAATGCCAATTTGGTAAGAGCTAAAGATTTTGAATGGAATTTTGCAGCTACATTGTCTATGGATAAAAATAAGGTAACTCAATTATATGGTGATAATGATGTTGTATATAATGTAGATAGTGATCGTAATATTCAAAAAGAAGGTAATTTATTCCTTGGTGAGTCTCGTAACACAATTTATATTTGGAAAACAGGTGGAATCGCCCAAGAAATTGATATGGATCGTTTGAATAAAATAAATTGGAATGGATATAATGTGAATCCTGGTGATTTGTATCCGTTGGATTATGATAATAATGGACAGATAGATCAAAATGACCGTGTTGTAATTGGTTCCACTGATCCTAAGTTTTATGGCGGTTTTTCTACAGATTTTTCTTGGAAGGGATTGTCTTTAAATGCAGTATTCAGTTATTCTTATGGGGCTAAAAAATTGAGTCCTTGGTATGAAACTTTGATTGGAAGTACTGGATCTGGAGTCGCATCAACGGATTTGTTGGATCGTTGGACTCCTGAAAATACAGATGCTGAATTTCCACGTGTGTTGGCTGGCTTTGATTATAATCATTATGGTGCAAGTTCTATGGATTTTAGTGTACAGAAAGCTTCTTTCTTGCGTTTGTCTGCTCTGACATTGGCCTATACTTTCCCAACTAAAGTGATAAATGCTCTGAAACTGGCTAACCTGCGTGTTTATGCCACTGGTTCTAATCTTTTTTGCTTAACTAATTATAATGGTTATGATCCGGAAACTGGTGATTGGTATCCTCCTACACGTATGTATACTTTTGGTCTTAATTTGGCTTTTTAATGGAAGGATAGAATAAATAGTCTAACTTTAAAAGAAAACACAACAATGAAAAAGATATATAGATATAGTGCGATATATGCTTTGGCTTTGACCTTTGCACTGAAAACCTCCTCTTGCTCGGATTTTTTGCAGGTAGAACCTACGGGATCTTTGACTGAAGAACAAGTATTTGAAAAAATAGATAATGTAGAACCTTTAGTTCTTGGATTGTATTAGAGTTATAGGGGCTGTAAAGAAGGACGTAATGGATTGATGCCTTATTTGGGGACAGATGAAACACAGCAGGGTAATTATCAGTTGATTTCTTCAGGCGATCAAGCCGGTATGGATAAATATAATGGACAGTTGAATCCTACATCTACTCAGGTTAGTTCTATTTGGAACAACCGTTGGCCGGCTGTCGTTTCAGCTGCTAAAGCTATATATGCATTGGGTATGACCACTGAAGAACCGGAACGTGCTAAACAGTTGATGGGAGAGGCATGCTTTATTCGTGGTTTATTAATGTTTGAATTAAGTATGTATTGGGGTGAAATCCCTGTGATAGATATGAACCGTACTGATGAATTGGGCTTGGGACGTCAACCTTTAAAGACTGTATGGGAATATATTATTAATGATTTTATTACTGCTACCAATAATTTGCCTGAGTCTTATAATAGTGAACCGCAGCGTGCTACTGTTGGGGCTGCATGGGCCATGTTAGGAAAGGCTTATATGGCAGCTCCGGAAGAGACAGGATTACGGGATTTTGCCAAGGCTGATGAATGTTTTAAGACTATTATTAATATGGGGCGATATGAATTGCTGAATAATTATGCTGACTTGTATCGTTATGATAATCCTAATACAAAAGAGTCATTGTTTGAGTTGCAATTTAATAATGTATATCCTGATTGTAATTATTGGGAGTTTGATTGTGGTTCTCGTGCATGTGACTCTTGGTTTGGTCAGGGATGCTCTTTCTCTGGTTACGACTTTCTAGTTCCGACTCCTTTTGCTTATAAGACGGTAGAAGAAGGTGGCATTTGGGAAGATGGAGATTTGCGTAAAGAAGAAGCATTGCGTTATGATTTTACGTATTATACTAATAAATATTCAGAAGATGGAACATTTGAATATGTAACTCCTGATTTGTCAAAGACTCAATGGACGGGAACTACAGATGAATTGGAACCGCATATAAAGAAATATGAAGACTATCGTACAGATATTCTTTCAGGGCTTGGCATTAATAACATGTGGAATTCTGGTAAGAACTTTTCAATGATTCGTTATGCTGATATATTATTATTGCATGCTGAATGTCTGAATGAATTAGGACAGACTTCGGAAGCAGTACAGATCGTGAATAATCAAATTCGTACTCGTGCATGGGGAGGAAACTTGCCAGAAGATAAGAAATGGAATTCGGGAATGAGCAAAGATGAATTCCGTGATAAAGTAATGGATGAACGTTTGCGTGAACTTTGTTTCGAAGGTTGGAGACGTATTGATTTGCTTCGTACTAATAAATTTGTAGAATTGATAAAAGAACGTAACCGTTGGGCAAAAGAATCAGGGACAATTCAAGATTTCCATAAGCGCTATCCTATTCCTGATACTGAAATTAAAACAAATGATGCATTCGGCCCTGAAGATCAGAATCCGGGATATAGCAAATAAATTGTTTCTATCCATATAAATTAGAAGCATCAGGAGGAAACATCTGCTTCCTACCTGATGCTTTTTCTTTTTCTGAAATTTGGAATAATATGAAAATAATACATAAAATAGAAACTTATACCTCTGACGGAAAACCTGTATTACGATTTACCGTAATGAACTCCTCGGGAGCTTATATGGAATTCACTAATTGGGGGGCACGTTGGATTACAGCTTCAGTACCCGATGTTCAGGGAGCATTAGCCAATATTTTGATCGGTTATGATACCTTGTCCGATTATTTGAAAGATTCTTATTATATGGGAGCAACTGTTGGCAGATTTGCCAATCGTATTGCTGATGCTTCTTTTACAATAGATAGGAAAACCTTCCATTTGGAAGTTAATGATGGGAATAATACCAATCATGGAGGTTTTTCCGGCTTTCATAACAAGGTGTGGCAATGGGAAGAATTACCGGATGGCATCCGTTTTAGTCTGTATTCGCCAGACGGAGAAGGAGGTTTCCCGGGAAATATCCATGTGATAACAGACTATCGTTTCAATGAGGACAATGAACTTTCTGTACGGCATTATGCGGAAACAGACTGTGCTACTTACATCAATATGACTAATCACGCATATTTCAATTTGCGCGGAAATGGAAAAAAGATAACAGAGCATCGGTTGCATATTTCGTCTGACCGGATATTGGATACTACCTCGGCGTTCATTCCTACGGGAAGAAAGATGAAGGTGAAAAATACTCCGTTTGACTTTACTTCCCTAAAACCGGTAGGTGCAGACTTATATGCTGATCATGAGCAATTACTTTGGAATAAAGGATATAATCATTGCTATATATTGAAAGATAAAATGTCTGAGGAGATGTTAGAGGCTGCTTCTTTATATGAACCTGTTACAGGAAGAAAAATGACAGTGATGACTGATTTGCCTGCTGTTCTTTTGTATACAGCGGGATATTATGACCGACCGGATACAGCCATCTGTTTGGAAACACAATTTTATCCGGATACTCCTTCTCATTCGGATTTTCCTTCTTGCCTGGTGTTACCGGAGAAAGCTTATGAGCATTGCACCTTGTTTAGTTTTCAGGTGCAAAAAGAGAAATAGATGATTGATAAATATGAAAAGACTATAATATGAAAAACGTAAAAAAAACATGGGTTGTATTAGCCCTACTGGGATGTATGCAAGTACTGCATGCTCAAACTGTGTATTTACATAGCGATAACCCACAAATGAAATGGAAGTTAAAGCCTCAGGCTGAAGTCGGAACGGATGTGAAGTCACTTTGTGGAAACGGATACAATGTTTCTGCTTGGGTAGATGCTGTTGTGCCTGGAACAGCTTTTAATTCGTATGTAATAGCAGGGCTGGAGAAAGATCCTAACTTTGGTGACAATATTCATCAGGTAAATCGCGACAAATACGACTGTAGCTTTTGGTATCGTACTACATTCCGTGTTCCTGCTGATTTTACAAAAGAATTGATATGGTTGAATTTTAAGGCACTGATATACAATCGGACACCACAGATAAAATCAATTGTAGATTATAACTAA
>ENA-ORHU01000126-ORHU01000126.1-human-gut-metagenome-genome-assembly--contig:-NODE-126-length-20275-cov-7.39446_pt1 | contig 20275 bp, 19 predicted proteins | sample MGYA00243022_ERZ508730 | MGnify/ENA primary metagenome ERZ508730 (study PRJEB26277, sample SAMN04329827) | human gut metagenome | biome: human-associated habitat | host: Homo sapiens | place: USA...
TTTAAATACCTCCTTTATGCACTTGGTATCGTTGTTTCAATCCACACACCCACGTAGGGTGTGACTAGGCTTTTACTTTGGTGTAAAATATCTAACATGTTTCAATCCACACACCCACGTAGGGTGTGACTCTATATCTAATAACATATTATAAATCAGCAAGTTTAATCCACTGTTATGCGAATCATCATTATTATTCAACTTCATAACGAAGAAATACTCTACAAATAATTTAATCTACTGATTATTAACACATGCGAAGATACTACTTTTTTTGTAACACACCACATTCGCATTATATTATAAGAGCCTCCTCAACTTTATAAGCCGTTTCAACACCTATTACTTCTACCCTCTTATTCTCATTTTTACTAAGAATATAAAAACGAACACTATCAAGAGACATATCAATAATATCCCTAACTCTCCCTTTTAAAAGAGAATATTGCGCTTCCGTCACTACACACTCAAAGACTGAGTTCTGCACCCTCTGTCCATAATCCAAACATGCCTTGGCCACACATCGTAAACGGCGAGCCCCCTCTTTGCTTGTAGTATCCACATCGTAAGTCACAAGAATGTACATAATTAAAAATCATTTTATAAGAAATACCGGATAATCGTCAATATCCTGCCTGATATATCTTGCCATTAACATAGCCTGCACATAAGGCAGAAGCCCTATTTCAACTTTTTCATTAAGATAAGGATGAATTATCACTTCCCTTTTCCTTGCCTGCCATGCAGTAATAAAAGTCTTTTTCCCTTTATCTGTCATAACAACCCCATTATCACCTTGGAACAAGAAGTCTTTTACTGAAATCTGTCTTTTATTAATCAACGACAAAATAAAACGGTCGCCAAGGTAAGCACGTAACTCTTCCATCATATCTAAAGCCAACGACGTGCGCCCTGGACGGAGTGTATGGAGAAACCCGACGTATGGATCAAGGCCAACAGTTTCGAGAGCGGCCGCAACATCATTGGCAATCAAGGTATATGCAAAAGACAACATGGCATTCACCGCATCCTTGGGAGGACGACGATTGCGACCATGATATGGGAAATCAGTCTTCTGATTAAGTATCAAGATTGGCAATACCTCAAAATAGGCATTCGAAGCCATCCCCTCATAACCAATTAATTCCGTCTTATCTTGAGCCTTCAAAGCATCACGTTTGGCACGTTCCAATACTTGCACCGCCCTATTAATGTCTTCATTCTCACCATAATCACGAATATATCTCCTCAATATATTGCGATAGTTTTGAATCTTACCACCAATCATCAACCGAACCACATGCAACGACCAAGATGCATCGTCCGACAATTGGTACTGCTTTTTGCGTAACAGAACATTTCCTTTCGTAGCACCTTGAACCCTGCTGATGAATCTGCCTTGTGGAGAAAGAAATGTGAGTGATATACCATTGTCACTACACAATTTCATCACACCGGGACTTGCGCCCATATATCCGAACGTAACGATGCCTTCTATATTTATGACAGGAATACGAAACACCTCCTCCTGCTGAACAGATATAACGACATTCAGCCCGTCCTTACTAAGATACGCTTCCGGTGTCGTCACATACAAAGTATTCAATAGTTTTCTCATAGATACAGATTTTTAGTAAGGTAATTATCTACCGAAGTACAATTATTTACCATTTCCGGCATGCAAATATCTTTCAGCGAGCACTTGTCACAATGTTTCCCATATCCAGCCTTCGGGATAACCGCTTTACTAAATATATCGTGCATATCCCGGGCACATTGTCTGACTATATCTCGCAGTTCCTCCGTTATATCCACATTAACCCGATGGCGAAGCTCCCCATAAAAGAAAGCGCCGTATGGTATATGGATAGCATACATTTCTTCTATGCACATGATTTGTGCTGCCAACTGCACTTCATCCACCTCGTTTCTTTTCGGTTTGCCATGCTTATACTCCACAGCAACCGGTTGCCATCGCCCCGGATAGTTGGGATGCAAGATAGTATTTTCAAGAGATGAGGAAGGAAGCAACTCTATGGCATCAGAGATTCCATAGAGTCCAAGTTCACGCGAAGCGATATTCACCGCACGCAATGTTATCTGGTCACCACACTTCTGTCTATAAAACGGATCATCTACATGCTTGTGCAGAATCTGTCCTTCGATGGTGAGACGATTATCGTCCCATTGCTGCTCAATGTGTATCAAAGCCCATTGCCGGGGACAGAACCTAAAGTGCTGAATCCCCGACAACATGAGCATATCGTCTTCATTGTACATACGATGGAATTATATCAGTTCCTCAATAGTTACATTTGATGGAGCATTCTCCTTATCTATAGTAACTGAATAATCGATGAATGAGCGTGGTGCTCCATCGCAGACTTTCTCCACTTTTACCAATTCAAACAACTTGTTGGCGGGAGCATTACCCAATATGGAGTCATGCTTGAAGACTATCAGTTTTTGAGCACTCATCAATCCACGTGCCGCCGAACGATCCACATCGAACATATTCTTTAATGCGTTCCAAAATAGTTCAAGGTCTTCTTCAGAAAATCCTGTCTGTTGTGCCAAGTTGGCGGAGATGAAGCCGTGACAGACGTAGAGGCCATAAGGAATGGTGGCTTTACGTCCCATTGTACGATTGCCACCATCTTGTTTTTCTGCTTCTTTCTCTGTTGCTACTGCCATACGAGTAATAGAATGTTCCGCTACAGTAATTGGATCTATAGAACGAGCAAAGGTGAACTGGATAGGGCCACGAACTTGACCCGCATTTTTACCTGTTGACATAACTGCGCCGAATGTTCTGATATCGAAGTAATTATTACACATAAAACGACGTGCTGCTTCTATTTTGTCCTTTGCATTTTTTACTTCTGAATCATCATGTGCATTATCAATCAAAGTATTCAGGACTGCCTTCTCTTTGATAAATATATCAAAGCCATTCACAAGCCCTTTTGCTATTTGTACATAGTTACGAACCTTGCGTTTCAAACAGACATCCGTAACAAGTCCCATACCTGTTTCGGCATCCACACGTGGTAGATTACCCGCATCCGGATCACCATTTGGGTTACCATCTTTTACATCAAATATGTAAACGAAATCAATTCTATTCTTTAGTTCTGACATAACTTTATATTTTTTAAATTATTATTCCATTTCTTTATTTTCCTTGTTCATAAAAAGGTCTTGACGTTGATGATAATATCCCACAAAGAACCGTCCTTGATCTTGCAGGTTAAGATGTGGAGGAAATCCTTTTGCATCAAGTTTGGATATAATTTCCTGTTTCAGCTTCTCATAGAACACTTGTCCACCCGGATTCAACTTCTCTATATGATGAGTAGAAAGGTTGAGCACCGTGGCAAAAACCATGGAAGGAGTTGCTGATGCAGCATTCATATAGCGTTCTCGAATGGAATGAATACCATTGGCATCCTCCTGTATCTTGTCAAGTACGGCAAATAGCCTTCCACAAAGATACCCTTGATTTTGATTTTCTTTGTCTAACATAACATCTAATTTTTTATGGTTGTTATTTTCGTTTAGTCTGTTGAGATATGCCTTGATGATAGCAGCACGCACTATATTGACGGATTGTTCTGCACGTATGCGACGAATACATGCTTGAAAGAGAGAAGCCGGATACGGCAACCCTTGAAATATGCTTCTCACCACAGCATCAGGAAGGTTGGGAGTCGCATCACTTGACTTTCCTCCAAGAGTAACATTTCCAAGAATGGAATGCAGTCCCAAGTACGGCTTCTTATCTTTGCGAGTGTCCACCATCTCCATATCTGTAAAATGCTTACTTATCAAACCTGCAAACTCACGCAAAGGCATCTCATTCCAATATACTACCGCAATTCTTGCCGAATTAGGAGCCAAACCCAAAATGAAGAATTTGTCATCATCGTTTGCCGATAATTTTCCGTTATAGATAGACTGGAAAGTATCATATACTAACTTTATACGCCTGTTTGGGTCGTCATTTTCTTCTTCAATCCGCCCCAACAAAGAAAATAAACTATTCTCGGACTCTTTTGAAGCCTCGCTATTGGAGGAAGCCCAGAAAAGATAAGTACGTGAGCCCACCATAAACTTATTGTGAGAATCCGAACGCAGCAAATGATTCAATGCGGTTGTATATGCAAATTCAGCTTCTTCTGATATTGGAGCATTGTATCCTTTAGATTTCCCATACGAATCATACCCGGAATTAACTTGAAATGCAACCAGTTTGGCTGTTTCTTGGCTTCCAAGTATCTTTGTAGCAGTTGTAATCTCTACAACTTTTGAATATCTCCCTGTTATCAAACAAAGATTTCCTACCACGCCATGATTCTCTTCAAACAAATTTATCAATTCCGTTTTCGAAGCCACTATTTTCGTATCCCCTTCTATAAGGAAAGAAAAGGTAGAATATTTCTTATTAAGATTTTTGGCTATATCATCCCATAAAGAATCTTTCTGCATAGCCCCAACTATAAAAGAAGGGTCTTGCTGATAAAATGCATAAACAGCTTTTATGTCCTCATTATCCGGAAAAGCATCATATATATCTTTTACTTTCGCCTTAAATACTTCAAAGTACTTACGTATCTTTTCCATATCCCCCTTATCGGAATAACCAAATACATATTTACAATTGTCATACAAATAGTTTGCAACAGGGGCACTTGACCGGCTAACACTTTTCTTAACAAGAAACTGCTGTGCCGACTTCTTATCTATGCGCCTGTCTTCAAAGCGCAGAAATTTTCCACATCTATCAATAACAATAATAAATCCAATCTCTTTGTATTCTAAACCAAAAGGGGCCACATCATCTCCACTTCGATGATAGTAATCATATAATGCTTTCAGTATCATCTCAACACCTCCTCACTATCTTTATCCGGTACAACAATCACTCCCTTTTTCATTTGGACTCTATAAAACATAGCATTCGGTTTTTGTGGATTTTCCTCAAAGTCCATATCATAAAGCATAATGCCGAAATCCCTGTCTTCGGCTAAGGGATTATCAAGATTATCAGTACTTTCAATATACTTCCAGTTTGCAGAAAACTCACGACATCCGAGATAGGGCTGCGTAAAACATTGCCCTTGTGATGCCCTGCGTTCGAACATCTGATAATACTTCATAGGATTCTCGTCAGCACTTGGCTGATGCTTGGCAAAAGCCTCTTTGGGACGGTCTTTTACCGGAATAAATACTAACTTAGCATAAATTCGGTAACGCACATCCAGCAGAAGCAAAGTGTTCTTCTGTTGGCGTGTCTTTCCATCATCTATATAAATTGGTTTCATGCTGGAATTTACCACCGCTCCAACTTCATTCCGTCTAATGGTAGCCCATTTTATAGGCCTGAGTACCTCAATCTTGGTTACCTGCCAACGCATGGCATAGCGTTTAAACAGTATCGCTTCAAAGATGGCGCGTGCCGCCGATGGCGTTATGACATCGTAACTCACACGCTCTACTTTCAATTCCGGACGAGTGAAACAAGCCCAATCGCCCCACACCTCCAAACAATATTCTTTATCTGTATATTCCATATCATTCATCGTTTTCCTTGTTTTCCAATAAATCTTCTGGTTTCTGACCTTCAAAAAACCTTTTTGCCGACAAGGGAGTTACCACTTCACGACCGGTTTTTTGCTCCAACTGTTCGCGTGCCACACGAGCCACATCACCACCATCAGCCGCACACTGCATATTTTCACCCAATGTCTGAGGATTTTTAGCTTTAGTAATACTTGTCGTAGAGAGTTCGGCCAGCATATTAAGAACCAATTCTTCATTGGTCATATTGTCCCGGAGATTTTCTTTCTTCAAGCCCTTGAACTGTTTGTACTCCTTTGCCGACTTTCCAGCCCATTGCTGATAGATAATGTCTGTAAGAGTAGCATATTGAACACCTTCCTCTACATTATGTAGTTTCCATTGATCTGTAAGATCTTTACGGATTTCAATGCTCTTCAAGCGTTGGTTTATCCAGTTGTCAGAGTAACCAAGTCGCTTGTAGTCCATCATAGCTTGCTCAATACTCAACTCAGGGTCTTGCATCTGATCAAGACGTTCGGATGCTACATGTGCCATCCATTGCTTGAACGGTTCTGCCTTGGGAGATGGGATAGACTGAATGATACGTAGTAGTTGTTCTGTATCAGCCACATCTGTAAGTCGCATCTTACCGTCTGCGGCTATCATTTTCAAACCGTGACAAATTGTCACGGTTTCAATTCCCTCTTCTTAAAGTCTTTGCTTTAACTTACGCCAATAAGCAGTTGCATCAACACTGTCTGTTAAAACTGACACCACATCAACTATCGAAAAATACCATTTTTCCTTTTCATCATCCCACACGGTGCGGACTTTACGTTCTTCAAACAATTTCAATGTTTCTTTCTTTGTCATATCCGTTTCTTTATATCATTAATACTTCCTCCAGCCAATGGTTATCAAGACTGAGACCTGTGGCTTTATTATACTGAGACCTGTCTGCCAATACATATATTCCTTCCAATATTTCTTCGACAAGCCCATAGCCTTTCAGTTGCTTAAAATCATAGGAACGGATGCCTACAGTAAATTTCGCCAATTGCTTCACCAACGAGTAGGTACACCCCGATTCTTTCAACTGCTCTATAAGTTCCATGCTGTTTTCCCAATTTACGATAACATTTATACTTGTATCATCAATCAGGCGAAATTCTTTTGATGCAGTTTCAAAACATAACTCAGTAGGTTTGTAAAGCCAGTGCTTTATATCCTTTTCATCAAATGTTTGTTTTCTGCTATACAATTGACAAAAATACGCTTTCATGGTAGAAGGAGCAAACCAATCACTATCTTCCGGCAAATTCAACCGAGCATTGTTGGAGTCAGCCATTGAACCGAAGGGGTTTCGCTTCTCTGCAGCCAGACTGAACACAAATGTATGTCCCATGGCACTTCGTCCTTCCCGATTGCACCGTCCCGCTGCTTGCAATACAGAATCGAGTCCTGCTTCTTGACGGAACACAACCGGAAAGTCTATATCCACACCAGCCTCCACAAGTTGGGTTGCAATGACCCTGACAATCGGCTGCAACCCATCCTTCAATAAAGTTTTTATTTTACCAATAGTTTCGTGTAAGTGGGCAGGGCACATCATTCTAGACAAATGCAATTTCACTCCGTCATTGGGCAAACGGTCATACAGCTCTTTGGCATCTTTACGAGTGTTCACTATGCACAACACCTTATTATATTCAGACACCTTTGCAGCTATCTCATCGTATGTTCTTCCTGTATCATCGATTGCCAACTTCACACGGCGAAGTTGGTCATGCAAAGCAAATTCTTCCGGAATAATTTCCTTGATATGTTCTATTCCCTTAAAATCAGCTTTAGGATTTGTTCCTTCTATCAGACCGCTCAATACCGGCTGACTTGCCGTGGTAAACAATACCGAAATCCCGAACATTTCCTGATACGCTTTCAGCGCATCGACTATCGGCTGCAAGAAGCCGGTTGGCAACATCTGAACCTCATCCAAAACAAGAATTGAATTTGCCATGTTGTGCAGTTTGCGGCAATCAGATGTTTTATTGCTAAACATAGATTCAAAAAGCTGTACATTGGTAGTGACAATAATGGGATAGTTCCAATTCTCTGTAGCCAATTTTGCTTTTTCCCTATTTTCCTCGTCCTTAATATCATCGGGGTCGAAATTACTATGATGCTCCAATACATTTTCTTCACCAAAGATTTCCTTCAAAAGCCCTGCCGTTTGCACAATGATACTGGTATATGGGATGGCGATGATGATACGATTCATTGAATGGCTTACAGCATGCTTCATGGCCCATAACAAAGAAGAAAGTGTTTTACCGCCTCCCGTCGGAACTGTAAGGCTATAAAATCCTTTTTCGCTTAAAGAAGTTCTACTGCATTGTTCTTTCACTTGCCGGCGGATGCGGTTCACTTTCGTATCGGCTGCATTCGATTGCAGTTTTTGCATATATGCCTCCAGTTGTGGAAGCAAATCGACAAGCGTAGCCAAATTTCCCCGCTTCCGCCATGACTCTACATCCATAAACCGTTCTGTATCGAGTCGGTCGGCATCTACAAGACAGGAAAAAAGCATACGGGAAAGGTGATGAAAGTGTTTCCATTCAACCTTTAATTTAGAAAAAGGTGAATCAATAAATTCTTGGAATAATAAAGGTTTGTTTATGCTAATGTCACCCTCGTTTATTTCTTCGGACAATAGCCTCTCTTTCAATATGTTTTCCACATCCCCGAAATTATGTAACCCCGTGTGATGAGAAATAATTTGGTTTACAAGAAGATGGGAAACATCTTTTCCCATAAGTTCTTTTGCCAATATTCCACCCACAAAAGCATGGGTATGATCATCATAGCGCTTCTTGTCACTCGTAGGCAAACCATTCATCTTGCGTATGTATTGCTGGAATGCCGCCCGTTCCTTTCCTTTATCATGAAGTAGGCCGAGCGCACGCCCCCAAGAAGAAAGTCCGAACTGCCCGGCGAAGGATGCCGCCATATCAGCAACCCCCTTTTGATGTTCATCATTGGTTTGTATCATCCATTGACCATTCTCCCTATTTTGATACAAATGGGATATCAACTGCTTTTCATCTATCATCTGATTAAATTTATAAGGCTAGCATTTCACAAATATATATAATAATATCAGACCCTCGCAAAAGAAAATCATATTTCAGGTCAGCTTCATCAGTTTTCATCCTTAAAACAAGAAATACAATCAACAACGACAAGAACGGGCATTCCGCCTTGTCGACTCCACACAGGGAAAGGAGAACAAACCATTTCGGAGGGAAAAAAAGAACTTCCGTCACCACATCTCACTGATTCTAAAGGAGATATAGTGACGGAAGAAAAAAATAATCTGTTAATCCGCATAGATAATCACGGATGAATATACCGGACTATTCCGACAACATCCGCTTGATGAGATCAAGCTTTCACTACTGCCAACAACTCATCCGGTGTAACCAGTGACTGCTCGCCCGTAGTCATATTCTTCAAAGTCAGTTTCCCTTCGTTCATTTCATTTTCACCAACAATGGCGACAAAAGGAATCTGCTTGTCATTGGCATATCCCATCTGCTTCTTCATTTTAGCAGCATCCGGATAAATTTCGGCACGTACCCCTGTTTCACGGACTTTTGCCAGGATAGGCAGACAATAAGCAGCTTCTTTATCACCGAAGTTTACAAACAACAGTTCAGTTCCGTTCACCGCTTCTTTCGGGTACAAATCCAACTGATTCAACACATCAAAAATACGGTCGGCTCCGAAAGAGATACCTACACCAGACATACCGTCCATACCAAAGACACCGGTCAGGTTATCATAACGGCCGCCACCGCTGATACTGCCAATCTGTACATCCAAGGCTTTCACTTCAAAAATAGCGCCAGTATAATAATTCAAGCCACGAGCCAAAGTCAAATCCAGTTCCACTTCACTCTTCACACCCAGTGTAGATACTGATTTTAAAATGGATTCACTATATTCTACTCACAACAATCCACTTTCACTGGCTGAATAGACTGTTATAAAAGTTTCCAATTTCTCTTCATTGCTTCCACTCAATAAAATAATCGGCTGCAATTTATCAATAGCCTCTTGAGGAATCCCTTTAGAAGCCAATTCCGCATTTACATTTTCCAAGCCTATCTTGTCCAGTTTATCAATAGCTACGGTGATATCCACAATTTTATCGGCCTCACCTATGATCTCGGCAATACCGGTCAATATCTTACGGTTATTGATTTTAATTGAAACGCGTACTCCGAATTTGCCAAATACCCGGTCTATCATCTGTACCAGCTCCACTTCATTCAATAAAGAATTACTGCCTACCACATCGGCATCACACTGATAGAATTCACGATAACGGCCCTTCTGAGGACGGTCCGCACGCCAAACCGGCTGAATTTGATAACGCTTGAAAGGGAAACTGATTTCGTCACGGTGCATGACCACGTAACGGGCGAACGGTACAGTGAGATCATAGCGTAATCCTTTTTCACAGAATTTGCTCGCCAGCTTTACCGCATTGCGGCTCAGCAATTCCTCATCGGTAATACCACTGAAATAATCACCTGAGTTCTGTATCTTAAACAATAACTTATCCCCTTCATCACCGTATTTTCCCATCAAGGTAGACAAATTCTCCATAGAAGGAGTTTCAATCTGCTGATAGCCGAAAAGATGAAATACATCACGAATCGTATTGAATATATAATTACGTTTCGCCATTTCCACCGGCGAAAAATCTCTCGTTCCTTTAGGTATACCTGGTTTTGCTGCCATAATGATTCTATTTAATTTATTTTGAGCCACAAAATTACACTAAATATTTCATTCGTAAAAAGAATACTTCTTAATATTGCTCATTGTCAGTCATATTAAGAAGTTAAACAGCCGGTGCTTTGGGTGCATATCTCAGTATAGGTCGTTTCCCAATATAAACTCATTGTTTTATAATTTCATAGGCAGTAGAATGAACCCCTCTATTCTCTATTCTTCCTTCCAGTACATCCAAAGCGAACTCAATCCCTCGGACAGCCATTTGTGAACTGAAAATGTCAGCTGTAGCAACCAGTTTTCCTGTAGAAAGAAATTCTTTCATTACCGCATCATTATCAAAACCCACTACCGGCAAATAGCATTTTTTTCTTGCATTTGCTGAAGAACCCCCAATGCCATCGCATCATTGCTGCAATATACAGCTTTCAAATCAGGATACCGCATCCACATAGCCTGAAAGACTTCGGCGGCTTTCTCCGTTTCCCAGTCGGCTGGTTCGGACGCCACCAATCTTAACCCTTTTTCTTCTATCGCTTTGATGAAACCTCTTTTACGCTGCCGCGCATTATCGGCTGCCGCCAATCCTTCAATAATAGCAACTTTATCTTCATTCCGCAACTTCTTACCCAATAATTTACCCACTTCATACGCAGCCGCAAAATTATCCGGTCCCACAAAAGCCACTTCTACTCCTGCCTGCTCCAATAGCTGAGCATCCAGCTGAATATCAATATTAATTACCGGAATTCCTTTCCTGACAGCCTCTACTGCAGGCTGAACCAAAGCCTTTGAGTCTATAGGCACCAATACGATGACATCGACTTGCTGATGAATCAAAGAATACATCAAGTCAATCTGTTCCTTTACCTCTGTCTGTGTAGCCGTTCCCACACAAACCAAATCCAAAAACGGAAGAGGGGCCGCATACTGAATAGCCCCCTCTTTCATCACTTTGAAAAAATCGGCTTGTAACGACTTCATTACAAGCCCTATTTTATAGTTTCTCTTCATTCAAATTTCAATTCGACAAAGTTATGCTTATTAAGCCGATAATAAACAAAGCAAACATAGCCACAATCAGTTTATCAGTTCCTTTCGGAGCATCTTTAAACTCCTTCCAGACAAAGACTCCCCATATCATGGCCACCACAGGGGCCGCGTTGCTAAGGGCGTATGAGATAGCCGGATTGGCAGCACCGGCTCCCATAAAACTAATCACCATGCCACCCATCCATATAAAACCTCCCAGCATCCCTGTGAGATGAGTCTTTGCATCACCGGCAAAGTAATCTTTCATGGTCACTACCCTGCCTTCCACGGGATGTTTCATGGCGAATGTATTAAATATCGGTGTACTAACCAATATACCTACCGCAAAGAAGAACACACCTGTATAAGGAGTCAATGTTCCGGTTCCACCGGCCACATACTGCGGATCCAGGGATTTTACAACCAATCCATAAAAGAACATGATAGCAATACCTGCCATAATAGCCAACAAGATACCTTTCTTGGGTGTGGAAGCTTTACCGGATGATAACTTTCCATATGCTTTTCCGCAAATCAAGATAGCGATAATGATGACTAACACACCACTCCATAGTAAAAACTGATTTCCCTGATAGGTCTGACCGGCCAAAGAGATTAATAAATAATTGAATACAATACCTCCAATCCAGGCCAAGCCTCCACCGATAGGAAAACCTACTGACATTCCGGCTACAGCAATGGCTGCTGTAAGAAATATATTGCCAAAGTTCCACACAACACCGCCCAAGAATGCATATTGAATGCTAGACCAGTCCATGACTGCCAAATCCTGAAAAAAGGTACGGCCTTCACTTCCCATACTTCCTAAAGTCACCGCACCCAATAAAGCTGTAAGGAACAGACCGACGGTCAAATCCCAATAAAACAGTTCAAAGCTCCATTGCTTGGCGGCGACCATCTTCTGTGTATTTGCCCAGGAACCCCAACAGGCACAGCAAATGACACAACAGAGGATTGCCAAAAAGTAATTATCTACCAATATCATATTTCATCGATATTATTCGTGAATATAGATATTCCAGTTCAGATAGGTTTCAATAGCTTCTGCCAGAATATCTTTCACATTGCCACGGCACATAGCCACATGATGTTCGAATCCATTCTTACAGATATATTTCATAAGCGGCTGCAGATTATCCACCTTGGTTACTGCTATACAACCATCCATTCCGTATGGATCATCAGTCAGGTCACCTTTACCCAAATAAGACTTGATACAACCTTTCGTATCATCTGTCGAGATACGGAAGAATGTAAAATCACCCTGTTTTACTTTACCGTAAACGGCACCGAAAGTGTGTACTTTACCCAAGGTTCTACCCAATACACCCAAGGTTCCCAGTTTAAGATCATTCATGACGAAAGATTTAGGGAAGTTACCACAATGTGTACATACGCACTTGTTACGATCTTCGGCAAAGTTATTGTTCCAGTCAAGCAATGCCGACGGACGCCCGGAAGCCAAAGTCAACGCATACATAGACACTGCACCGGCAATATCCACTTCACAGGCAGCAGGAATTAGTTTCTCACTCAACATACTCATAGTCACACAAGCCGCACAACCGTAGTTTTGTTCCAAAGAGTCCCAACACTGGATAGCTACAGCATCAATTTCATTGGCCTCCATCCATTTTTCTACGGCCACACCAAATTTAGCCTGCAAAACCAGCTTATCACTGTATTGTTCAGGAACAACAGCATACTGTCTGATTTCTTTCAGTTTGGCCTGCAATACCTCATCGGTATCCTCAATCTTATGGGCAGCAGCCAAAATCTCGGAAAGGTCAACCGGAATGCCCGTCGTGCCCGGTGCCTGCCACCGCTTCTCACTGGCACGAACGGGCTGGCATGCTGCGGGACGAGTACCGATAGCACCGATACGAGCATGACGAAGACCATTAACTACACGGCAGATAGCTGCAAATTTATTGATATCGGCAGCCAGCAAATCAGAATAAATAGAGTAAGTATGAAGGGTGGTATCAGTAAAAGGAATGCCGTACTGATACAAGTTATTGCATACGGAAATCTTACCACAGCACGCGTCACGACGGCTATCCAAATCAACTTTATCATTCTCGTCATCACATGCCTGAACCAAAACAGGAACATTCAGATCGGCCACACTAATGGCATTGATGATACCGATTTCAAAACCGAAATTGGGCAGTGAAACAATGATTCCATCTATACGTTCCCGATTCTCACGGAACAATTTAGCACACTTCAAGCCATCTTCTCTTGTTTCAATACTGCTACTGCCTGTCGGCGTAGCGTCTTCGGGAAGAATGACATAGTCATACCCTTCTTTTGTCAGTGTTTCCAGCAATTGTTTGCGAACGTCTTTTGCTAATTCCGAGTTAAAATAAGCGCGTGTTCCAATGATAACACCAAAACACATTTTCTTCTTGTTTTTCATTTCTAATGGTATTAAAAGTTACGATATATTCAGTTAGTTATTCTGTCCTATTACTTTTTTGACAGCTTCACGCCATCCGCTATACAAGGATTGAAGTTCCTTTTCCTCCATACAGGGAGTAATGCAATTATCAATGGTACGCATGGCAGCAGCTTCTTGGAAACTAGTCCATTTCTTACGGGCAAAGCCATTCATGACAACAGCCCCTAATGCAGAAGCTTCTTCTATTTCCGAACGGTTAATGACAACCTGCAACATATCAGCCTGAAATTGCATCAAGAACTGATTCTTCGTAGGGCCTCCGTCAACACGAAGGGCTTTCAATTCGATACCTGCCTGCCGTGTCATCATGTCTATCAAATCCTTCACTTGATAAGCGATAGATTCCAATCCCGCACGCAGCACATGTGCCTTGCCTGCATTCAGTGTCATTCCCCAGATGGCAGCTTTGGCATCCGGTTTCCACCAAGGAGCTCCCAATCCGGTAAAAGCCGGAACCAGATAGACTCCATCATTGTTTTTAACCGAAGTCGCTAAAGTTTCAATTTGATTGAACGAATCCACCAATCCCAATTTCTCCACCATCCACTTGATAGTGGCTCCGGTACAATGGATATTTCCCTCGAAAGCATAATACACTTTGCCTAAAGCCGAGAATCCAACGGACGTGACCAGCCCTTCAGGAGCAGTAACAGCCTCTTCTCCAATGTTAACCATAACAGATGAGCCTGTTCCGTATGTCACCTTCCCCATACCTGCCTCAAAACACATCTGACCGGTTAATGCTCCATGGGAATCACCTAAAACACCTGCTATTTGTATCGGAGATTTGAACAAACCCTCTATCGTTGTTTCTCCAAAAATAGCATCACAGGGCAAAGCTTCCGGCATCATACTCCGGGGGATAGTGAAGAGTTTCAACAACTCTTCATCCCAGTCTAAAGTATGAATATTAAAAAGCATGGTACGCGACGCATTCGTATAATCAGTCAGATGATTCCTGCCTTCGGTCAGTTTCCAAATCAGCCAGGAATCAATAGTGCCCATCAACAAATCGCCTTTTTCTGCCAGTTCACGTGCATTTTCCACGTTATCCAATATCCACTTAGCACCACTGGCAGAAAAATAAGGATCGATAAGCAATCCGGTCTTTCGTTGTACCAGTTCGCTGTATCCCTTATCTTTCAGTTCCTTGCAAATAGCTGCCCCTCGCTGGCATTGCCATACCACGGCGTGATAAACAGGTTTACCAGTCCGCTTATTCCAAACAACTACCGTTTCACGCTGATTTGTGATGGCAAGAGAATAAGAAATGTCTTTCCCATTCACTTCCTCCTTCTCTAGCAAACAATGTATAGCTTCTATGGTATTTTTATAAATTTCTTCGGCATCGTGTTCCACCCATCCTAGTTGCGGATAGAATTGCTGATGCTCTATATTGACCCGATGCAACAATTCGCAACTTTCAGAGAACAGCATAGCTTTTGTCGCCGAAGTACTTTGGTCTATGGTAATTATTTTGCTAATCATACTATTAGATTTTAAAAGGACATGTTTATTTTTTCATGAATTCAAGAGCAGCCTTACAGATTCCTTCTTTATCCAACCCATAATGAGCAAAGATTTCATGAGAGTTTCCATGAACTACATTTTCATCGGGAATACCGATAATACGTACCGGAACCGGATTTTCAGAAAGCGTCTCAACCACAATAGCTCCCAAACCACCAAACTGACTATGCTCTTCCACAGTGATAATTCTTCCGGTTTCTTCTGCCGCTTTCTTGATAGCTTCCACATCAACAGGCTTTATGGAAGACATATCCAACACACGTGCCTTAATGCCTTTCTCCTGTAACATCAAACCAGCTTGATAAGCATGATAAACCGTTTCTCCGGTGGCAATGATGGTCAGGTCCGTACCATCCAGCAGCATATTAGCTTTTCCCAGAACAAAATCAAAATCATCATTCTCATACACATCGGGAACAGCAGCTCTTCCTACACGTACATACACCGGTTCGGGATAATCGACCAATAGCTTGACCAACTTACGTGTCTGACGGGCATCACAGGGGAGAACGATATTCATTCCCGGAAAAGTTCTTAATACGGCAATATCATGCAGACTATGATGAGTAGCCCCTAAAGCACCGTATGCGACACCACCACTCACTCCCAATATCTTCACATTATTCTGACTGTAAGCCAAATCAACTTTCACCTGTTCCAAGCTACGTGCCACATAGAAGCAAGCCGGGCCACATACAAACACTTTTTTTCCGCTATGTGACAAACCTGCTGAAATTCCTACCGCATCCTGTTCGGCTATTCCACATTCTACAAACTGTGCGGGTAATTCTTTTGCAAAATCTCCCAAAGTAACAGAACCCCTGGCGTCTGTTGTAACCGCCACAATATCTTTATCCTGACGAGCCAACTCCAGCAATGTATCTGTAAAGCTCTTTCTGCACGCTATCATATTATTTGCCATTGTTTTCTTTTTCTAGTTTTTCAATTCTTTCGGATATCTCACGAACAGCCTCTTCATATTGTTCGGCTGTAGGCACGCCATGATGCCATTTTGCAATGCCTTCCATATAAGATACTCCTTTCCCTTTTGTAGTATGGGAGATAAGCAAATGAGGCTTTTTATTCGTATAATCAATAGAATGGAAAATCCGGATGATATCTTCCATTTCATCCCCATTCATTTCCAACACATCCCAGCCGAAAGCAGTCCAGCGGTCACGCATACTCTCCAATGACATGACCTCCTCGGTTGTACCACTGATCTGCAAACGATTACGGTCAATAATAGCTACCAGATTATCCAATTTATATTGGTTTCCTGCCATAGCAGCTTCATAGATGGAACCTTCTCCCTGTTCACCATCTCCCATCAACACATACGTTTTATAATCAGCCTCATCCATTTTGGCAGCAAGGGCCATTCCAACTCCAATAGACAATCCATGTCCTAAAGCTCCCGAATTAACCTCAATACCCGGTACTTCTATAGTAGGGTGACCAGACAAAATAGATCCAAATTCTCCTAATGTATCGGTAACATCACGAGAAATAAAGCCTTTCGCTTCAAGAGTAACATACAAGGCTTCCACGCAATGTCCTTTACTCATTACGAAACGATCTCTTTTCGGTTCTTTTGGTTTATCCGGCCAAACACGCATTATATCAAAATAAAGTGCTGTCAGTACATTCAGGCACGAAAGATCGCCCCCAATGTGACCCGCTTTTGCTTTGTACACAATCTCAACCAATCGTTTCCGATTCTTTTCCGATTGTAATTCTAACGTTTCAACTTGCATATTATTATCATTTACTTTCTTATTCTTTCGCAAATAACGGAATTCAACCGGAATTATCCAACATTAAACGAAAGAAAATGAAATTTAATTTGATTATATTAACAATATATTTCCATATAACCTATAAACCGGGACAATTAATTTATTCTGTCAACAAGGTTATATCTCTATATAAATAAGACTCTTCGATCGTCTCTTTTGTACCCAGCAGAACAGTTATAAAAAAAGAAGCAAACAATAAGGACAAATAGGGAAGCAAAAATCAGAGTTGATAAAAAAGGTGATCAAGAATGTATTTTCCAACATTCTCAATCACCCATATTACCTTTATTTCAGTAAGAATCAGATTACTTCGACCTCCAATTCTTTTAATCTTTCAAAATCCTCCTCGGTTATAGTACTATCTGTAATAATAGCATTTGCTAATGAAACCGAGCCTAAACTAGCAAAAGCACTGACACCTATTTTTGAACAATCAGCCACCAGATACACTTTACTGGCAGATTCTATCATAGCAGATTTCACGACCAAATCACTTAGACTAGGATAAGTCAGTTTCATATCCGAAGAAATACCAGCTGTAGCTAGAAACAATTTATTAGCGCGTATATCTTTAAATGAATCGGCCGCCATTTTTCCTGTCAAAGAAAGTGTAGGAGCCTTGAACTCACCTCCGGTAACAATTAGATTAATACCATGATTCTCACCTAAAATCAAAGCTATATTCAAAGCATTAGTAATGACTGTCAGGTCCTTATAATTCATTAAAAGCTTTGCAATCTCTGTAGTTGTAGAACCGGAATCAAGAATTATACTGTCCCCCTCCTGAATAAACTGAATAGCTTTCTGAGCAATTTCTTTCTTTTCCTCCAAATGAGTCTGATTGAACAATTGTCCGGTCTTGGCAAACGACCCTACTCCTTTCAGAAACGCACCTCCATGCTCTCTTTGGATATACCCCATTTGTTCCAAGGCTTCCAAATCCTGACGGATCGTTACATCCGTCACATTGAAAATTTTACTAAGGTCCTGAACTTTTGCATGTCCGTCTTCACGAATCAGATGCAATATCTTTACTCTTCTTTGATTGAGTGCCATATTTATTAGATTTAGAGGTTATGTTTTTTACGATATTCCTGAATATCCTTAATGGAAACAATTTTCAAACCGAATTTTGCTGCAATCTCACCTAGTTGGGGAAGACGCGCCATTGTACCATCTTCATTCAAAATTTCAACAAGAGCTCCTCCGGGTTTCAAACCTGCCATTCTTGTCATATCCAGTGTAGCTTCGGTATGTCCATTACGTTCCAATACTCCATTTTCCGCACCGTAAAGGGGGAACACATGCCCCGGACGAGCAAACTCGGAAGGATTCAGATTTCCTGCCACCAAAGCTTTTATTGTTGACGAACGGTCGAAAGCAGAAACTCCCGTAGTACAGCCATACCCTCTTAAATCTACCGACATAGTAAACGGTGTACCTAGCAATGAAGTGTTTTCTTCTGCCATCGGAGCCAGACCAAGTTCTTCACAACGTGAACGTGGCAGAGGAGCACATAACAACCCTCTGCCATGAGTAATCATAAAATTTACAATTTCAGGAGTAATCTTTTCTCCTGAAACGATAAAATCGCCTTCGTTTTCACGATCTTCGTCATCAACAACGATCAATACTTTGCCCTGGCGAATATCTTCCAATCCTTCTTCTACTGTATTTAACATTTTAGTGTATCTAGGGAGTTAATTATACCGCAAATTTAAGCTAAAACAAAAAGAATCGAAAACTATTAGCCTTTTTTATGATAAAAAAAATCAATCATCTCCCGTCAGAAGGCTTATCCCATCATTTCACCTCTGTTATTCTAAGAACAATATAAGGAGTATCCGGAATTCTTACTCCCCGATGGTGTATATCAAAAACACGATAATCCAATTCCTCTGTTGTTTCAAATATCACAGGATATTCCGTGACAGTCATGGCCCACACATCAATAATCTCTACTTTAAACCGTTTATTCTTTTGCAATTTGTTATAATCTGCATTTTTTACCGGCAGATTAAAAGTCCAGAAACCTTTCACATCTTTTCCCATATTGACCAGATAATAGTCCGGTCCAGCAGTAGAAGTAACCAAGTCACGACTGATATCTGCCATCTCCAACGGATAGGGAGCAGCTTCAAGAATCGTTCTCAAAAATTTCACACGTTTCCAGCTTTCACCTTTTAAAGATCCCCCTTGCGCCCAAAAGATAGGTTCGTTCCCCTGCTGATAACATTCACCGTGAGTGACATAAATCCCACCCAACAAACCATTCAAAATAAAGTAAGTCATCTGCTGCGGACTTAACCTTCCCCAACGATAAGGTAGATTCCCTTCATACCCAACCTCATCACATATAACCGGTTTGCGATAAATTTTTCTTAAAGTAGCAGAAGCGGTAGAACTCAGTACCGGTGCCTCATCTTGTATGCTGACATGGGTAAATTCAGGCATCCAATAATCAAAATAAGTAGCCGTCGCTCCATGAATAGAACATAAATGGCGATAAGGATCATTCTCAACCACTGTTTTCGTCAACAGCTTCCAATCGTCCACAGTTTTCGCTTTTACATAATCCCACTCGTTTGCCATAGACCACCATACATTTCTAAAAGAAGCCAAACGCGCAGTAATATATTTAATATAACGTACATTCACCTCATTCGACATAGCATCAAAGCCCCATCTTCCTTTATCATAAGGATGGAAAAGGATCAAATCCGCCTCAATCCCCAAACGGTTCAGTTGGTCTATCCGTTTCTCCAAATGCTGAAAAAAAGCCGGGTCAAATCTGTCAAAGTCCCATTCTTTCCTTTCATTTCCTTCCTTATCTTTTATCGTCTTCTCCATTTCAAAAGGATAAAGCGCGGGCTCGTCTTTCACTAAAGAATAGTTTTTAGGAAACACACACATCCTTACCTTATTAAAACCGGCTTCACCAAACGATTTCAAAGTAGCCTCCTGAGTCGTTTCCTTCATATGTGTCCATGCATAGGCCGTCGTACCCATCGGATAATAACGGGTACCGTCCGCATATTTAAAAGTTTGTTCTCAGTCCGCCAAACCC
>ENA-ORHU01000145-ORHU01000145.1-human-gut-metagenome-genome-assembly--contig:-NODE-145-length-18679-cov-6.65893_pt1 | contig 18679 bp, 10 predicted proteins | sample MGYA00243022_ERZ508730 | MGnify/ENA primary metagenome ERZ508730 (study PRJEB26277, sample SAMN04329827) | human gut metagenome | biome: human-associated habitat | host: Homo sapiens | place: USA...
GATACGAAGGCGAAAACCAATCCTCAGTCAGATTAAATGCATCCTTGAAACCATATTCACCCCAAAGACGGTCACCCAGTTCTTCATAGAAATAGCGCATGGCCTCCAAAGAATATTCCGGTGCATAAGGGATGGATGAAAGGGCCGCAGTAGGCGTAATCACGCCGCGATCATTTCCGGGACTATGGGCAGAATAGCCTTTATCACCGTCACTAGCTGTCAATCCCCAGCATTTCTCACCGTAACCCTTATATCCCTTCGGATTGTCAATACAATAGGCACGGTTAATCAAGGTATGAGCCTTCATTTGTTCCTCGTAATTGGCATAGCGGTCCTTCAAACCATGCGGATCAAGCCCCATATAGGAGTAATGAGTAAAGAACAAAGGACCGCCCTTGCCGTTATTGTCCCCGAGAGGAAGCCTGATGCCATAATACTCCCGACCGTTCAGAAAAGTATTCGCACTGGCCCAGCCTTTATGATAAACGCTCCCAGCAATCGGATAAGTAGGAGAAGACGCACCCAAGATATACACAATGTGGCACTCATTATGACCTTTAATCTGGTGATTCATCGCCCATCCGTTATTGGGTGACCAATGCCAGTACATCACATCCTGCCCCTGAGTGAAAAAATTCCACTCTGCTTGGCGCCACAGATTATTAATCATTCCCCTGATACGGTTTTCCGTCGGATTATCCTTTATAAAATACTGATGGGCAGCCAACAAGCCTTCGAACATGAAAGCGGATTCTACAATATCCGCTCCATCGTCTTTACGGCTGAAAGGAATGGTCTTACCGGTTTTACCGTTCATCCAATGTGCCCACATGCCGTGATAACTGTCGGTATTCTTGTCGCTCAAGAAACGAACAATCTTCAGTATACGTTCAGCACCTTGTTCACGGGTGATAAACCCACGTTCTATGCCGACAATGATAGCCATCACTCCGAATCCCGACCCACCAATGGTAGCTGTCTCGGCACCACCGTTACTCCGTTCATGCGCCAATCCGGATTCAGGATGGGCAAAATCCCAAAAATAACGGAAAGTTTGCTTCTGGACGAGGGTCATAAGTTCGTCGTCAGAAAGCTGCTTCTGCGTTTTCTGTCCCGAAATCAAATTAAAAGGATATAGCAAAAGTATCAAATATAGCAATATTCTCATCATAATCATTCTTTTAGTTTAAGCACGGACTCTGAAAGCCAAGCTTCTTCAGTCCTTGTTGGATTTCCGGTATAGACATAAATAAATTCCAAAGGAGACCTGTTCTATAATTCTCTATCATACAGATTATCGGCCCTTGGTCAATGGCTATGTACTGAGTATCGTACCAATCTGCCGTCAAATTAAAGGCATCTATAAAACCATAATCCTTCCAAAGTTTGTCTCCCATCTTATAATAGAAAAAATGCAGCGCTTCCATTGACTCCTCCGGAGTATAAGGAAATGCAGACAAAGCGGCTGTTGGAGCAATGACCCCTTTATCATTAGTAGGTGAATGAGCTGAATATCCCGTATCGCCGTCACTTGCCGTCAATCCCCAACAAGAAGCGCTATAACCCGTATATCCTTTAGGATTTTCCTTACAATAATTGTAATTAATCAATGTATGATTACGATTTTGCATCCAGTAATCGGCATATTGGTCTTCCAGTCCTTGCGGGTTAATGCCCAGAAAAGAATATTGAGATAAGAACAGCGGTCCCCCTTTATCCGAACCTAAAGGAAGAGTGATGCCATAATAAGATTTTCCATTCCTGATTCCTCCATTTTAAGCCCAGCCCGCTTCATATACAACTTTATTGATAGCATGTGTTGGAGACGAAGCAGCAAGTATATAAGTAATCAGACATTCATTCCATCCTCTTATTGCCAGGTTCTTCTCAAAACCGTAATCGGGACTCCAATGCCAATATAGTACATCTTCACCATTTTTCTGGAACCAAGTCCAGTCAATAGCTTCCCAAAGACGGGTTATGTCGGCACGCAACCTGCTTTCTACTTCCATATTTTCCTTGAAATAGGCTCGAGCGGCAAGCAAACCTTGAAATAACAAGGAGGTTTCAACCAAATCGGCACCGTTGTCTTTCTCACTGAAAGGTTTGGTTGCTCCCGTTGCGCCATTTATCCAATGTGCATAAGCACCATGATAAGCCGTACATTCCTTATCAAGAAAAGTAACTATCTTCTGCACCCGTTCAACAGCTTGCTGACGGGTAATAAAACCCCGTTCAGCAGCTACCAGCATGGCCATCACGCCAAAGCCAGTACCACCGGTAGTAACGACATCGCCCGAAGTAGTACGTTCGCGCGCCATTCCGGAATATTCATGCCCAAAGTCCCAGAAGTACTTGAAGGTCTGCTTCTGTACCAATGTCAACAAGTCCTCATCAGGAATACGCTCAAACTTATCAGTATCATCCATTCCTGTCTTAATCATACAAACCTTGCCATTGGAAAGCAGTACCCCGGAGGTGGACTTCACCCCCGGATTGACAATCAATTTATACGATGACAAGATTTTAAACCCCTCCTTAGGAGTCACCGATACTTTTTTCTCTTGCAGGAACTCATAATCGCAGCTTATAGGAAGCTCCTCATGTTTCAAAGCAATATTGTTACGGGCTGAAGCCTCATCTACAGCATCCGAGAACTCCAAAACAATGGCTACATTGGGAGCAACATTCTCAAATGTCTGTTGGTTTTGTTGGTCACCCACAATGATATTCTTCAACTCGAAAGGCTGATTCACCTCAGGTTGATTATCACCACCGCACGCAACCAACAAAAGACATACTATGAAATATAATACTTTCATCTTAGCATCAGATTAAAGTGTAGCTTCATTCTTTTCCAGAGTAAATACTCTGAATTTCGGTTGCCGTCAACACCTTGTCATATAAGCGGAACTGATCAAGCTGACCGGGAAAGTTCTTTGCCCAGGTTTGTGCTCCTGCACCCGAAGTAAGACTCGGAGTAGTGCTGAACTGAAATGCACCAACAGCCAAAGAAGCGCCTACATTATTAAACTTCAATTTCCCACAATCAGGCAATTCTTTGGTAAAGACCCCCTCACCATTACGATAAACAGTAATGGTAGAAGTATTGCCATCATACACAAAAGCCAGATGCACCCATTCGCTACCAAAAATATCATCTATTTTTGCCTCACCCCAGAATTCATCATACTCTTTTGCTGTCAGATAGAAGATATGAACCTTGAAAAATGCCTGAGTCTCGCTATTATTATTCTCCAAGAAGATGTCGAAGTTGCCCCAGAATTTAATAGAGTTAGGGATAGAGAACAAACCTTGCGCAGAAGTATTCTTAGTGGTTCTCATCCAAAAAGCTACAGTCAAATCACCGATAGTGGGTATGTTATTTTCCAAAATAGAAGGAGTCTTGGCCAAAATGTAAGCATTTTCAGCACCTTGATAGGCCATGCCAGCGATTCCGTCTTCCACAAACTTGGCATTCCCGTTATCTGCTACCAAAAATCCCCATTCACCTTTATCCCGAATGTCCTCTTCATCAAAAGGAAGATACATCTTCAAAGGAGTAGTAGGTACTTCACCGGTACTCTCAGGGTAGTCGAAAGCAGGATGATCCATATCCTGAAAACAAGACTGCATACACAATGCAAACAGGCAAGAAGCCACAGATACTATATATTTTTTCATAAGTAGTTAGTACATTTATAGATTAATAATTGGGATTTTGAACCAATACACCATTCGACTTGTCAATTTCGTCTTGCGGGATGGGCAACAAAGCATGTCTGTCTTGATAACCGGTCTTGCCTGCAGCATGAAGTACCTCTTTAGCAATACCCCAACGAACCAAGTCGTAGAAACGGTCGAACTCCATACCTAACTCAACACGTCTTTCATGACGAATGGCCTCACGCAGTTCATTCTGATTGTTGGTCGTCACTTCCGGTAGGATTCCGATATTATTGCCACGAGCACGAGCGCGCACCATCTCCAAATAGTTACGGGCAGAAGATAAATCACCCAATTCACAAGCAGCTTCGGAAGCCATTAATACCACATCAGCATAACGTATCAAACGAATATTCACCCAATAACCTCCTTTTGTGAATTTCAAACGCATTGCCGGATCTGTATATACTTTTTTGTTAAAGTATTTAGCTATAACATCGGCATTCGAAACTGGTTTCTCGCCATAAGGCTTGTTAGCAGGTATGGACTCCGGATCGTCCTTGCCGTTGCGTATAAAATAAAGCAGGGTTTCGTCTTTTCTCGGATCACCTTCTTCAAAAGCATCTGCCAATTCTTGAGTAGCGGTGTGTTGCCCCCAACCGAGATTCCACTCGCCTGCGCCACGTACACCCTGAACGGAAGCAAACTGGCTTCCTATATCATTAGAACCTGGTTGTGATTCTGTTGCCGTACATTGCAATTCAAAAACAGATTCACTACAGTTTTCACCTTTTTCCCGGAATATGTCTTCATAAGGTGTTTTCAGATTATATAAACCGGAGTTAATCACTTCTTCAGCGGCAGCCTTCATATTCCCCCAGTCATTACGCATCATGTATGTGCGTGCATGAAGAGAACGAGCAGCTCCCCAAGTGAGACGACCTACATAAAGTTGCTCCCACGTTCTGGGCAGACTGTTTTCGGCTTCCGTAAGGTCAGAATCTATTAATTCATATATCTTTGCCACAGAAGACTTTGGAACATTTGCCTCAGCTGCATCATAAACTTTAAAGTCAATCAAAGGCACTTCACCAAAAGCGCGTACAAGGTTAAAATAACAGAAAGCACGTACAAACAAAGCTTCCCCCTTATTGACGAGGTCACCTTCTGTCAATGACGGGTTTTGGCTCATTTCATCAAGCAAATCATTTACCTTATGTATCAATGAATAGTTTTCATTCCAGTAGCTCTTAATCATCCCATTACTTGCCAAATATTCAAAGTCATCGAACATCTTGCCAGTGGCTGCTCCATCGGACAATGTGCTTCCTTTCTCTGCGTCCTCAGAACGCATACCGTGGATTGCCAATGCAGTATTGCCGCTTGTCAAATGAAAACCGCGCAACTTGGCATACATATTAAACACCTGCGTTTCATAAGTACCACCAGTCAAATCATCCTCTGTCTGCTGTCCAAGCGGTTTTCTATCAAACATATCCTCACACGAAGTTAGTGCAAAGCTTACTGCTAAAAATGCTATATAATAAAATATCTTCTTCATAGTCTGCCTTTATATAATTTTAGAAAGTCAAATTAAAACCAATCGTATAAACTGTAGGCATAGGATAGCCTCCACCATCAATACCAAACGAAATAGCACTTCCGCCCACTTCCGGCGTATATCCGCCGTTACGGCTCCAGGTCTTGGGATTCTGCACATTGGTATAAAGACGCAGTGACTGTACCTTGATACGATTCAACAGTCGTTTGTCAAAGTTATATCCCAATTCGATATTACGGATTCTGAAGAAACTGCCATCTTCGATGAAATACGTGGAAGCCTCCTGATTTATTTTGTGTGAAGGGTCGAGCAAGGGCTCCCAATTGGAAGTGCCCTCTCCATGCCAACGATTCAATTGCTCTGTGCGATAATTCAGTTGTGCATAGCTACTGCTTCCCCAATTACGGTAAATTTCATTTCCATAAACACCCATCATGTCAACAGTCAGGTCCAGATTCTTCCATCCCAAATTAACATTAAAACCGTAAGTAAAATCAGGAGTTGGATTACCTATCATTGTACGGTCATTATCAGTAATTTTGCCATTACCGTCAACATCAGCAAATTTCAAATCACCCGGTGTTACCGAACCAACCGAGTTAATCGGAGAGAAACGGATGTCGTCTTCGTTCTGATATACACCCTCAACCTTGTAACCATAGAAATAGCCAATCGGATAACCTTCGGAAACACGTGAGGGACCACTGATAATATTATAGTCTTTGTTTACCAGTGAAAGCACCTTGTTATCAATAGTGCTCAAATTAGCACCTAATCCATATCTCCAATCTTCCCCAATCTTGTCGTTCCAAGAAGCACTAAGTTCAAAACCGCGATTGCGAATCTCACCCACATTCTGTAATCCGGGAACAGTACCTGCAATACCCGGAATGGAAGTCAACATATCTTTTGTTGTTTTGTTATAATAAACCGGAGAAAGCTGCAAACGATCATTGAACATATGCATGTCAAAACCTACTTCCCATGAATAATTACGTTCCCATCCCAAAGTAGGTGAAATCAGTTTGTTGGGGCCTTTACCCGCAATGATATTGTCACCGAACACAGCTGAACCCGAACTAACAATGGTGGCGTATGCCGGATAACTGGAACCGGTATTCTGGCTGCCCAACACACCCCAAGAGCCTTTCAACTTCAAGAAGTTAATTACATTTTGGTTCTGCATAAACTTCTCTTCGGTCATTACCCAACCGGCACCGAAAGAGTAAAAGTTGTCCCAAGTATTACCTGTCTTATAGAAAACAGATGAACCGTCCCTACGGAAAGAAGCATTAAGTAAATAACGATTCTTGTAGTTATACAATGCTCTGAACAAATAAGACATGGTAAATCTGTCACTCTGAGAACCGCCATTAGTTGCCGTAGATACATCGTCGATGGTAGAGAGCCACCATCTGTCCGGGTCGTCGCCCACCAAAATGCCGTAGCCCGCAAGCTGGCTGCGTCCACCACTCAAACTGGAAGACTCATTGTAATTGGTGGTAAGACCGGCAGTCAATGTCAATCCATGATTACCAAACTGTCCGAGATAAGTCAACACATAGTCAGACTGTGCAGCAAGAGAGGTAGACTTGCTTTGGTTCACACTTTCTCTTTCAGTCAACCGTTCTTCCCCCCCCTCCACATCGGGATTATAAACATAAATCAGCGGAGAATATGAACGTCCCTGGCTAGAAGCATAGTCCATAGAGAAAGTCGCTTTGAACGTAAGGTTCTTTAGAATATCTATCTCTCCGAACACATTACCTGCCACGCGATAGTTTTCAGACTTGTTGTGAGCACCGCGCAACTCTGTTTCAATAAGAGGATTCCACACTTGTGCACGCTGGAAGTCGGGCAGCGTATGTATCAGTCCCGATTCAAGGTCATGAGTAGGAGCAATAGGAGCAGCCTTCAAAGCACCATCCACACCCTTTGCATCAGGATACTTAGCACGAACTCCATTAAGTTGGAAACCAAAACGCAGGAAATCGGTTACACTATATTCACTGTTCAAGTTTACGGTAAACTTATTGAGCTTTTCCGTTTTAATGGAACCTTCTTCCATGACGTAACCCAAACCCAAATAAAACTTGCTCTTATCCGTTGCACCTGTAATGCTCACATTGTTATTGGTCAGAAAACCTGTCTGGAATATCTCATCCTGCCAATCTGTGTTACCAGTCCATTGAGTATAATCATAAGGGTCGCTTCCTTGAGATATCAACTGCTCGTTGTACAGCATCTTAAACTCTTCGGCATTCGTCACACCTACACGGTCATAAATAACCTTCCAACCCACTGAGGAGTTGATGTTGACCATCGTCTTCCCTATTTTTGCCCTTTTAGTGGTAATGATGATTACACCATTGGCACCACGCACACCGAAAATAGCCAAAGAAGAAGGGTCTTTCAAGATTTCCATAGATTCAATATCCGCAGTGTTCAGATAATTGATATTGTCCGTGAACAGTCCATCTACCACATAAAGGGGTTTGAAACCGTTAATGGAGTTCGTACCGCGAACACGGATTTCAGGGTCTTGTCCTGCACGGCCCGTATTCACTACCTGTACACCGGCAACCTTACCCTGTATGGATGCCAGTGGATTGGTAGAAGGCTTAGAGGCAATCTCATCCGCTTTCACAGTAACGATAGAACCGGTCAAGTCGCGTTTCTTGGCACTACCATAACCAACTACAACCACCTCATCAATGAGCTGGCTGTCCTCTTCCATCTTCACATTGATAGTTGAACGCCCATTTACGGCAATCTCCTGCTCACGCATACCTATATAACTAAAAATCAAGGTAGCATTAGATGCCACATCAACAATCTGATATTTACCATTTATATCAGTAATACTACCTTTACTCTCCTGCCCTTTTACACGAACAGAAGCGCCGATAACAGTTTCGCCTGTCTTGTCCGTAACGACACCCGAAATCGTAATTTTGTTCTGTGCCATCGAAGTAATGGCAAACAATAACATCACACATGTAATTAGTAGATTTTTCTTCATTTTGTATTGATTTAAAATTCTTTTGCAAACATACCGGAGAAGTTGATATATGTCAAAAAACAAGCTACCACAAGAGTACCACAGTTCACCGGAGGGGTACATCATTGCTACTACTGCATAACATAAACAACAGATTATAAGGAATATAAAAGTATAATAAATATTTAGGTACTATTCATATAATAGAGCAAGAAGATAGAAAAGCAAAGGGGGCTTTTATCCTATTCTGAAGTTTTTTATCCCATATTCAAGAACGTCATACCTTTCACTGCCTCAAAGCCGACCATAAGATTTCCATAACCGATTGCCATTATACGATAGATTATATATCAAGTAAAAACTGCAAAACGTTTGCAGTGAAGATGTAGACAATATGCAGCAACAATGCCATCTCAACGCAGTGGCTTGAATGCTGCATATTGCCGTCTTGAGAATCAGTTAGAGTAACTTGAACGCTGCTTTCTTTACGTCCTGGCTATTTCTGCCAATCATCACCTCAAAATCACCGGACTCGCATACAAAATCAAGATTGTAGTTGTAGAACTTCAGCAATTCGGGAGTAATCTTGAAAGATACTTTTTTAGATTCGCCGGCTTTCAGAAAAATCTTCTCAAAGCCTTTCAACTCTTTCACCGGACGGGTTACACTTCCCACAAGGTCACGAATATAAAGTTGAACCACTTCCGCACCGTCTCTCTTGCCGGTATTGGTCACAGTCACGGTAGCAGTCAGTTCGCCCTTATCCGTCATGCTAGTCTTGTCCAAAGCCACGTCGCTATAAGAGAATGTGGTATAGCTCAAGCCGAAACCAAAAGGATAAAGCGGTTCATTGTCTATGTCTATATAGTTGCTGCGGAATTTCTGGAACCATGCACCGTCGGCAAGAGGGCGTCCCGTGTTCTTGTGGTTGTAGAACAAAGGAATCTGTCCCACGTTCTTCGGGAAAGTCGTAGTCAGCTTCCCACTCGGATTCACATCACCAAACAGTACATCACCGATGGCAAAACCTGCCTCACTGCCTGCAAACCATACATTCAGAATGGCCGGCACGTTTGCCTGCTCCCAGTTCAGTACCAGCGGACGACCGGTAAACAGCACCAGTACCACTGGTTTTCCTGTTTTCAATAATTCTAGTAACAGCATGCGTTGGGTGTCGGTCATTTCAAGATTCGTGCGGCAACTGCTCTCTCCACTCATTTCCGAAGACTCACCGAGCGCAGCCACAATAACATCCGATTTGGCAGCCACAGCAAGAGCCTCGTCCAGCAACTCCTTGTCCGAACGATTGTCACGGTGTAAAGAACGTCCGAACATAGTGGCACGTTTCTCATATTCGGCATCACTCATCAAATTACAGCCTTTCGCAGTCAATATTTCGGCTTTATCGCCTGCTACCGCCTTCAAACCTTCAGCCAAAGAAGTTGCATTCTTCAATACAGCAGCCACACTCCAAGTACCCGGCATATTACTGCGGCTGTCTGCCAACGGACCTACCACAGCAATAGTGCCTTTTTTGGCCAGCGGAAGCACATTACCCTCGTTCTTCAGCAACACCAAACTCTCCGAAGCAATCTTACGCGCAACGGCACGATGCTCTTTGGTAAAGATTTGCTTCTTGGCACGCTTCACATCACAGTATTTATAAGGATTATCGAACAAGCCCAACTTGTACTTAGCTTCCAGAATACGGCGACAAGCCGCATTAATTACTTCTTCTGTCACTTTTCCTTCTGTCAATGACTTCTTGAGCGTACCTACAAATGCATCGCTCACCATATCCATATCCACACCTGCATTCAGTGCCAACGCGGCAACAGTCTGCGTATCGCCCATGCCATGGTCGGTCATTTCTGTAATTCCGGTATAATCTGTCACTACAAAACCGCCAAACCCCCACTGCTTACGCAATACATCCGTCATCAACCACTTGTTTCCAGTAGCGGGAATGCCATCGACCTCATTGAAAGAGGCCATCGCACTTCCCACACCGGCATCAACCGCCGCTTGATAGGGTAACATGTATTCATTGAACATGCGCTGATGACTCATATCTACTGTATTATAGTCACGTCCTGCCTCACCGGCACCATACAAGGCAAAATGCTTTACACAAGCCATAATCTCATCATTACGGCTCATATCTTTTCCCTGATAACCACGTACCATGGCCTGCGCAATGGCTGCTCCCAGAAACGGGTCTTCACCGTTGCCCTCGGACACACGCCCCCAACGGGCATCACGGCAAATATCCACCATCGGACTGAATGTCCAGCAAATACCGTCGGCACTGGACTCAATGGCTGCAATACGTGCCGATTCTTCAATCGCCTTCATATCCCATGTACACGACAATCCCAAAGGGATGGGAAACACCGTTTCATATCCATGAATAACATCCATACCAAATAAGAGAGGAATACCCAAACGACTTTCTTCAACCGCCTGCTTCTGTACATCGCGGATACGTTCCACGCCTTTCAGATTGAAAAGCCCGCCCACTTCACCGGCACGAATACGTTTGGCCACATTACTACTTTTAGCCTGACCGGTCGTAATCTCACCGGTAACCGGCAGATTCAACTGACCTATTTTCTCTTCCAGGGTCATCTTCTTCATTAAATCGTCGATGAAACGATTCATATCGACCGGAGATTTCTGCGCATACGCACTAACGGCAGTAAACACCAACAAGACTAAAAATGATTGTAACTTGAAAAGTAAATACTTCATGTCTTTCATGCTTTTAATTTATAGAAATATTATTTTGCTGCAAATAAAAGAAAAGCATACGACAACCTCCACATCCCGCACTACAACAAAAGTACACCCATCACTAAAAAACAAAAGAGGGAGTACAATATTAATACTTCCCCCATTAATATTCCACTGTAAAACAGTTATTTAAAATTTATAAGGAAATCAGTCAGACTTTCTTCCGGAAGCAGATTGAATTTCTTGCGCAACCGGTATCTTGCAGCATCAACCCCACGTGTAGAAATGTTGAGCAACTTCGCTATCTCCTTTGTCGGCATATTCAAGCGGAGCAATGCACAAAAGCGTAAATCTCCTGAAGTCAAATCAGTATATTGAAGTTTCAGGTTTCGGAAGAAATTTTCATGTATACGGTCAAAATTAGCTTGAAACATTATCCAGTTCTCTTCATCAGACACTATATTATTGTTGACCAAAACAAGAAGTTTATCCAAATTCTTACGACTATGCTGTCCGGACAACTTTTGCTTCTGTATCTCCTCTTTCAATGAAGTCAAAAACTCCTGATGAGCGATATTCATCATTACCACGCTGGACAATTCTTTACTTTTAAAACGCAAATCGGCCTCAAGCTGCTCCTTTTCCAACTCAATAATCTTCTTCTCTTGCCGTTCAAGCTCTGCCTGATGGACTACACGCTGCTGCTCAATCACACGGTCCTTCTTTTTCTTCACAAAGCGATAAACAATATATTGCAGCAAGGCCAGCAGGCACAACCCTATCAGAATGTAGCTTCCCACAGCCCAATAAGACAAATACCACGGAGACAAAATCTCAAAGGGAAACTCCACCGATGCCAAAACTCTACCAGTATCATATATCTCCGCCCGAAAAACATAACTTCCATAAGGAAGACGGGCATACTTTTTCTGCAAATTGCGTCCATCAGGTATCCACTGATCAGAATACCCTTCCAACCGGTATCTTACTTTATAAGTATAATCGTTATAAACCGGATAGCACAATGTAAAACTCACTGTATTAAACTCATGTTCGACCTTGACTCCCGACTGCACGACCAATGTCTTCCGTTTATCACTGAATTCCTCAGTAACCTGCATCTCTGAAATCCATAAAGAACGCCTGGTCTGAGATTTATATAACGAGGAACTATCTGTTTCAATACGGGCAATGGCATTATTCAAGCAAAGATAGGAATGATTATTTCTCTTGTCATAAACCACGCTTCCTCGTTCTTCCACAGCCAGACCGTCAAACAAAGAATATGGAATCCGAAGTTCGATATTGAAAGTATTTATCGCACACTTCACCAAAAACACAGTCCTGTCGCCCACAAACCAATAGTAATCTCCGTTCGCATGACTCACAGTCTTGATTCCTTTCAATTCCATCAATTGCTCATTCATTATTTCATAAGGAACAATCGAATCAGTCATATCTTCGTAAGTATAGAAATATTCCCCATTAGAAAAAACTACCCGACCATTGATTTTGAACAAAGTAAAACTCCCACCTTTCACTTCTCCCAAGCTCTCATACTTCCGCACATCCTTTACCTGCTTCATATCCGAATCAATCCGAAAGCGATACAAACCATTCCTTAAATGTTTCGCCCAAATATTCCCTTGATGGTCCACTTCTATATGACGAATCATGTGGCTGAACCCACGTAAGGACCGAGTAAAGCAATACTCTCCCGAAGCAGTCTCCGTATATAAATTCAGAAGCGCATAAGCTCCCTCCAACAAAAAAGATTGTTCCTTCAATTCAATCTTTTCCATACACATCCCTCCTTTTACATCAGATACCAGCTTTGATTTCAGTCCTGATATAAAGAAAGTCCCCTTGTTGTGCCCGCAGAAAATCTGTTTTCCCCATTCATCGACGAACCACGCTTGTTCTTCCAAACCCGGAACTAATTCAGTCTTTCCATCCTTAAGCCAATAAAGTCCCTGATTAGAAGCAATATAAGCTTCATTTTCCCTTACCAAGACATCATATACCATGCCTATTTTACGAAATGGAGGTTCATAATAATAGATTAAAGAATTGTTGTGTATATAGGCAATACCTTCATCCAAAGCTGTCCATATATTGTTGTCATCATCACAATACAATCTCAAAACAGTATTGTTCTGTAGTTTATTATCCGTATTGACCTTCCAAATCAGCTTTCCCTTTTTATCCAACGCATATATGCCATCAGATATTGTGCCAACAACGTAGCAACTGTCTTTGGTCATCACCGCACGATTAATGGTATGCTTCCTGAATATATCATCACATTCAGTTTCCCATTTTTCTACCCTCCCATCTCGATACAGGAAACCTCCCTGATTACGGGTAAACATTAAAACCGCATCATCATAAGGGAGCCCGGCCAGGACATCACTATCTCCAAATGCTTTTCTGGGAATAAGTTCTTTCATTTCCCTACCGGCAAAGACATAAAGTCCGCCGTTTATTCTTTGAGAATAAAAAGTATTTCCAACCTGGAACAAATTCAGTGGAAGGTTCTTCATTCGAATACCTTCTACCGAATTTCCATTATAAAAAAAGAGAGAACCGAATGATTGAAATACAATTTCTCCTTGAACGCAAGCAATATCCCAGATTTCGTCATTATGAAACACAAAATCTTTCACCTTATTTTTCAATGAATGATATTGAAGAGTGTCATAAGGAGTACGGACAAAATAACCGAATTCTTCGTAAGAGCCTACATAAATTCTTCCATCTTCACTGATATATATAGCACGCACAATTCCTTTTGTCGGTAATTCATACAGCCGCCAAGCACTTCCATCAAATTCCAACAGCCCACTGTTATTACCGAAATACATCACTCCTCTTTCGTCCTGAGCAATGGCCCAATTCTGAATACCAGCATTATAATCCGACACTGAATAGCTCCTCACTATAGGAGAAAAAGGTATGGGTGAAGCTTGCAGCAAACTACTGAAAACCAAAAACAAGAGAAACGTTATTGCAATTCTCATGAGTACTGTTTATAGGTATTTACCAGCAAAGATAAAGCTTTTTGCGTTTTCGTAAAAACAAAATCGCAGATTATCCTCTTTTATAGAAAGATAACCCACGACAACTGACAACTCACTTTATAAGATTTCAGCAGCTTTCTGTTTTCCCAAAGGAATAGAAACACCCAAATAAGCATTGACATTCTTCGTATTCTTGCCAAAGAACATATAGTCTGTTCCCGCAAAGAAAGGCCCCAGTTTCAGTGCCAGACCGAAGGTTTTACCGGCTCCTTGAAGTACGGAATAGCTGGCAGCTACATTGAAAGCATTCGTCGGACGGATGCAGGCAGAGAAAGTCAGCTCATTCAAAGTTTTCGGCTTGGCAAAACGACCGGTATACAAGGCACCCACTACCAGCCAATCATTCAGCAAGGCATATTCAGCGCCAAGAACCATTGTAGAAGTCAATCCACGGGTACGGCTCTTCTCAGAAGCTTCCTCTGTCTTGAGCTGCAACATGTCATAGTTAAGAATCTCGCCGCTGTTCACAATATTTATGAACTCCTGCTGCGAGGCCGGGTCAAGAAGATCATAAGTCTGCTCTGCATTGGCTCGCGCTATACTGGTATTCGATTTAGACCATTTGATAAAGCCCAAATCAAGAACTGAAGCAGAAAGTGTCAATTTATCCAGTAACTTGTAAGATATTCCCAAATCAATAGCCCCACCATATCCGGCAAAACCGAAACTGCCAAAATCGATTTCATTGATATAATCACCATTCTCGTTCTCGGGAAGTTCTAACAGCTTTGACGAGTTCTCCAAAGTTGCATCCACTTGAATGGAAGCTTTACTCGTCACTCCTGAAGAGCCCACAGAAGGAGTTTCCACATGAATCTGGTTAATGTTCAGCTTTAAGTTACCGATACCCAGCAGCATCTTCACCTTACCGCCTACAGCCAGTCGGTCTGTTATATTCCTTGCAAAGCCAACGCCGACTTCTGCATAGGAATTTATCTCAAGCTTCTGTCCATTAATGGTTTCGTTAATGCCCAAATAGTCAGAAATATTGTCACCAAACTCCAGGCTACTCATGTTATTCATAAACTGGAACATGGTTTTCGGTATGGCAGCACCGATATCATTACGCAACCCCACATTGACTGACCAGAAGTTCTTTCCTTTATACCACCCGGCAGACAGAATGTCGGTACTCAAATTCACATTCAAGTTATTGATAGCATCCAGTCGGTTCATAAAGTCATTGCTCATGAAATAGTCGCTATCATCACTGTTCTCAATAATGTCCATAATATCCCTATACCCCAGGGAACTGGAGTTGACGGTAGCATTCAACGAACCTATCGCGGGAATATTCAGATAACCGCGTCCCGGCATCAAGGCCGGATTGAGCTGCATACGCTGGCTACTTCCTTCCATAAAGTAGGAAGTGCGCAGAAACTGGGCTTGTCCGGAAAGAGAGAAGCAAAGCAACAATACCACAGACAGCCATACTTTCAGAGAATTCAATCGTTTCATAACCTTGTCAATATTTTCATTATCACCTGCAAAAATATAAAACAAGTTAATACCCTACAAACAACTTAACCGAATAGCCGTGTATAAAAGGCTTATACAGAGACTATCCGGTATAAATTAAGGAGCAAATAAAAGAATCCTCTTAAGAATGTCCTTATACTATTTCATCATAAACATGTTCATTTGCTCTCGTAGCGGTACTCAGAAAAACCGGGGCTGTCTCCTTTCTTTGTTGCAGAGACATTAACGTCACTGCCGGAGCACTCAACATTTCCTTGTATTTTTCCGGAGCAATCAGTATCTTTACAGCCTCTTTCAAATCATCATCATCTTTCAACTGCTGGATAATGCTTCCACGCTGGAAATAATAACGTTTGATGATTTCTACCGCAATCATGCTCTTGATGTCCTTGGAGAAATGGTCAAGGTCACGGTCCAGATTATGCGACAATTTTTTCTCCAGCGCTTCAAACTCTTTCGAAGCATCAGTCAGATAGCCCTCAAATTCGGCCATCTCCTTCAAGTTCTTCAGCATCTTCTCTGTCTGCTGGTCGTATTTGAAGTCCGCCTTTTTCACCATCGCCTTGAAGTCCGCATAATCGGCATCTGTAATTTCAAACTTCTCTGCTGAAGGGATGGTAGGATGTTTCAGGCAATAGTCCGTGGCATAATTGAAAATAAGATTGTCATTGACAAGATAGAACAGAATGTTGGGCAGCTTCTCCTGCTTCACCGCAATGTCCGGAGTCACGCCTCCGCCATCCCGCACTTCACGTCCGGCAGCCGTATGGAACATGGTAGTAAGGCTGTCCGGAATACGTCCCACACTGCCGTCCTCATTCCGGTGCTTGTAGTCGATAGCCTGCACACAACGGCCGCTGGGAATATAATATTTGGAAGTCGTCAGCTTCATGGTACCACCGTACGGCAACGGACGGGTGGTCTGCACCAATCCCTTACCGAAAGTACGGTTACCGATAATGACCGCACGGTCAAGGTCCTGCAAAGAGCCCGCAAGGATTTCTGACGAAGAAGCCGTTCCGCCATTGACCAGAACAGCCAAAGGAATTTCCAGATCCAACGGTTCACGCAATGTCTTGTAGGTATTGCTGGCTTGCTTAATCTTACCCTTTGTCGTCACAAGTGTTTTTCCGCGAGGCAGAAAGAAGTTGGCTATCTCTATAGACTCATCCAGCAAGCCACCCCCATTGTTCCGCAAGTCAATCACCAACGAAGTCATCCCCCGCTTCTTCAAGTCCAGAAAAGCCTGCTTGAACTCCTTGGAAGGATTCCCCGAGAAGGTGCTGAGATTGATATAACCTATATTATTATCCAGCACCGTATAATAAGGTATGAACGGCAATTGGATGGAACGGCGCACAATGTCGAAATCCAACGGTTTCTCTGTACCGGGACGTTGCACTTTCAGCTTGAAGCTGGTACCCACTTGTCCGCGAAGCATCTCGCTGACTTCCTGGTTGTTCTTTCCGGCAAGGTCTTTTCCGTCAATTTCCATCAAAATATCTCCGGCTTTCAGGCCTACATCGGCAGCAGGCATATTCTCGTATGGCTCAGATATCATGGAACGTTTCAATTTCGGATTCCAAGTAATCACAGAACCTATACCACCATAGGAATTCTTCAGCATCTGCTCCAATTCGCTTTGGTCATCTTCCGGATAATACTCCGTGTAGGGATCCAGCGAGTAGAGCATGGCATCAATGCCTTCACGGATAGTCTTGTTCGGATCAATCGTATCCACGTAAAACATATCCAACTCTTTCACAATGGAATTGAATATATCCAGATTCTTTGCTATTTGGAAACTGCGGCTATCACCACTCTTAAACCCCCAAAAACAAACGGCTCCCGCTACAATCAGCAAGGTAACCATCCAGCGTATCTTTAAAATTCTTCTCATAATTATGATAATGTGCTAATATGCCAATGTGCCAATGTGCTAATAACCTGCAGCGTAATAGCGAAACAAATATTGCGCAGCCAATTAGCACATTGGCACATCAGCACATTAATTAATTAATAAAATTTCTTCCTTGATTTTTTCCCATTGTGCAGCCTGAAGCTCCGTACCCACCACTTGTATCACATCTTTGGAGAGAAGGGAGCCTATCTTGCCACATTTCTCCAGCGAGTAGCCACACGTCAGTCCATACAAGAAACCTGCCGCAAAATAGTCGCCAGCTCCTGTAGTGTCCACCACTTTCTCTACCGGAGCCGCTTGTACCTGCACCATCTCTGTACCTTTGCGAATCAGAGAACCACGGGCACCCACCTTTACAATGGCTATGCTACACATTTTGGCAATGATGTCCAATGCTTCCTCCGGTTCCTTACCCGTAAAGGCCTTTGCCTCTTCCTCATTGGCAAGAACAATATCCACATATTTGTTGACCAACAGAGAGAAAAATTCAAGGTCTCCTTCTACTATATTGTAGCTCGCCATGTCCAAACATACTTGTAAGCCGGCCTCTTTAGCCAGCTCAATGGCACGGAGAATCATATCATGGTCTTGCACAAGATACCCCTCTATAAAAAGGTTCGCAAATCCTATGAACATATCAAGCGTAAGATCTTCCGCCTTCAATGTAGAAGCCGCCCCCAACTAAGTGCCGAAAGTACGTTCCCCATCAGGAGAAATGAAAGTAGAGGCTACACCGGACGGAAGGGTAGTGGAAAGCAATAAATTCGCCTCTGTCCCACGTTCCAGCAGGCTATCCCGGAAAAAGTTACCGTAAAAGTCATTGCTTACTTTTCCGATGAATCCCGTACCCGCACCAAGGCATGCCATTGCCCGAATTGCGTTTCCGGCAGAACCTCCGTTAGCCAGGTGCGTCTTCATCCGGCTGAAATACTCACTAATTTTCAAGAACTTATCTTCATCAATCAGCGTCATGCTTCCTTTCGGGAGCTGCATCTCCGTCAAAATATTATCATCTTCAATGATTGCCAGCGCATCGACCAAAGCATTGCCCAACCCAATTATTTTATCCATCTTCGATATTTTTTTTGCAAAGATATTGCATATTTCAAAATATCCTATTACTTTTGCAGCGCATTTGAGAAAAAACAACATTCTTCCTTAGCTCAGTCGGTTAGAGCATCTGACTGTTAATCAGAGGGTCCTTGGTTCAAGTCCAAGAGGAAGAGCAAAAAGGTTCG